>Ga0307374_10000316_pt1 | contig 92165 bp, 97 predicted proteins | sample OX3MG_FD_202532 | JGI IMG/M metagenome (GOLD analysis project Ga0307374, IMG submission 202532) | Soil microbial communities from Risofladan, Vaasa, Finland - OX-3 | ecosystem: Environmental > Terrestrial > Soil > Coastal area > Acid sulfate soil | place: Finland: Risofladan, Vaasa | collected...
TCACCGAGTGGATGTCCTCACCCGCGCCCCAAACGGTGCTCATTGTCGCTCTCGTTGGCACGAAGGCCAATCGACTGGTGAAGGCGGCGAGTGAAGTCGTTGAGGTGAACGTTGGCTCGCGCGTGTCTGACCGCGTGGCCTTCGTGACGTCCAAGATGGACGAGTACGGCGTGGTGATCGATCGCGCCACCGCCCAACGCGTGGCCGAGCAGGTGGGCGACGACGTGGCACGCGTGGACGCCTTGGCGCGAACGCTCCAGTCGATCTACGGCTCGGCGCCGCTGGTCTTCGCCCGCCTCGAGCCGTACCTGGGCGACGCCGGCGACGTGCCGGTGTGGGACCTGACCGACGCGCTCGACGCGGGCGACGCCACCAAGGCCATTGTCGTGGCTCGTCGGATGCTCGAATCGAGGCGGCGGGCCGGACTGCAGATCGTCGCCATGCTCCAGCGCCACTACCTCAACATGGCGCGCCTCGAAGGCAGCGCGGCGCGCACCAAGGAAGAGGCCGCGGCGCTGCTGGGCGTCAACGCCTTTCCCGCGGGCAAGGCGTTGCAGTTGGCCCAGCGCCTGGGCGCGGAGCGTCTGAGAACCGTGGTGCACTGGATCACCGACGCGGACCTCGCGCTCAAGGGCGCCGTCAGCTACGGCGGGAAGGATCTCGACAGCGATCTGGACGTGACCGAACTGACGGTGATTGAGATACTGGTCGCGCGGCTCGCTCGTCTCTCGCACGGCGCGCGCCAGCGCTGAGGCGTACTCGGCGCTAGAGCTCTTGGCGCAGGGCGTTGATCCGCTTCATGAGGCCACTCTTTTTGTTCGCGGCCTGATTCTTGTGGATGACGCGCTTGGTGGCCGCCATGTCGATGCGCTTGACGGCGACGCGCAGCGCGCTCTCTTCGTCCGCGGTCCCCACGGCCGCGATCGCGTTCTTCGTGCGGGTGCGCAACTCAGACTTGACGCCCTTATTGCGCTCGCGAGCCGACGCGCTCTGTTTGTTGCGCTTAATTTGGCTCTTGATATTGGCCACGATTTAAACCTCGTTCTTCGTGCGCGAGAACTCTTCGCGCGGGCCTATCGATGTTAGCAGAGGGCGCCCGACGCGCTCCCCTCTCGGGAATTTCAATTCTCGACGGGTAGCCTTGAGTGACCGTGGCCACTTCACCCGCACCCGTTGATTCTGCCAAAATCCGTAATCTCGCGATCATCGCGCACATCGACCACGGCAAGTCCACGCTGTCGGACCGGATCTTAGAGATCACCGCCGCGGTCGACCCGCGACTGATGCGCGCGCAGTACCTGGACTCGATGGACATCGAACGCGAGCGCGGCATCACCATCAAGGCCCAGAACGTTCGCGTGCACTATCACGGTCACCTCATTCAGCTGATCGACACGCCCGGCCACGTGGACTTTGGCTACGAGGTCTCTCGCTCGCTGGCGGCCTGTGAGGGCGCGGTCTTACTGGTCGACGCCAGCCAGGGCATCCAGGCCCAGACGTTGGCCAACTGCTACCAGGCGCTCGAGCACAATCTCGAGATCGTGCCGGTCCTGAACAAGATCGACCTCGTCGCGGCCGACCCCGAGCGCTGCAAAGAAGAGCTCGAACGCGTGCTGGGCATTGACCCGAGTTCGGTGCTGCTGATCTCGGCGAAGACCGGCGAGGGCGTGTCGGAGCTACTCGATGCGGTGATCGCGCGCATCCCCGCGCCGGTGGGGGAACCCCAGGTGCCCCTGCGCGCGCTCATCTTTGACTCGTACTACGACCAGTTCCGCGGCGTGATCTCGTCCATCCGCGTGGTCGAGGGAACGCTCTACGACGAGGCCAAGATCCGCATGATGCGCGCGGGCACCAACCACGAGATCGAAGAGCTCGGCATCCGTACCCCCGACATGATCAAGGTCGCCCAGCTCGGCCCGGGCGAGGTGGGCTACGTCGTGGCCAGCATTCGCGACGTCGGTGGCGCAAAATCGGGTGAGACCATCACCGAAGCCTCGAATCCCGCCACCGAACCACTCGAGGGCTACTTCGACCCCAAGCCCATGGTCTTTTGTGGGATCTACCCCATTGACGGCGACGACCTGGGCAATCTTCGCGACGCGCTGGACAAACTCAAGTTGAACGACGCCTCGATCACCTTCGAACCCGAGAAGTCCCACGCCCTGGGCTTTGGCTTTCGTTGCGGCTTTCTCGGCTTGCTGCACATGGAGATCGTGCGTGAGCGCCTCGAGCGCGAGTACAACCTCGGCATCATCGCGACCGCGCCGTCGGTGGTCTATCGGGCCTTTCTCACTGACGGCACCGAGGTACTCATCGACAACCCGACCGAGCTCCCCGACGCCAGTCGACTCGACCACGTCGACGAGCCGATGCTCGACGTCACGATTCTCACTCCCTCGGAGTTCCTCGGCGCGGTCATGGACCTTGGCCAGACGCGCCGAGGCGAGATGACGAAGATGGAGTATCTCTCCACCGAGCGGGTGGAACTGCGCTACCGCGTTCCCTTGGCCGAGGTCGTGATCGACTTCTTTGACGCGTTAAAGAGTCGCACCAGGGGGTACGCGTCGCTCGACTATGAGCCGGCGGGTTACGTGACGAGCGAAGTCGTGCGGGTCGACGTGCTGATCAACCACGAACCGGTCGACGCGTTCTCCACGATCGTGCACCGTTCCAACGCCGAGGCCTACGGCAAGAAGATGGCCGAACGTCTAAAGGAGCTCATCCCTCGCCAGATGTTCGACGTGCCGATTCAAGCGGCCATCGGAGGGCGCGTCGTCGCTCGCCAGACCGTCAAGGCTCGCCGCAAGGACGTCTTGGCCAAGTGCTACGGCGGGGACATCACTCGCAAGCGCAAGCTCTTGGAGAAGCAGAAAGAGGGCAAGAAGCGGATGAAGAACCTGGGGCGCGTCGAAGTGCCCCAAGAGGCCTTCGTGGCGGCGTTAAAGCTCGAGGAGTAACTCAGTAGCCGGTGGCGCCGTCGACTAACTCGCGGATCAGGTCGGCGTGACCGTTGTGGCGTGCGTACTCTTCGATCATGTGCACGTAGATCCAGCGCAGATCGACTTCGCGTCCCCGACGGGGCTTCGTCGCGAGCTCGTCGAGATCGTGGCCCGCCGCGAGTCGCCGAGAGTCATTGAGCGACTTTAGGAAGAGGTCGAACACTTCTTCGACGGCGGCTGAGTCGAGGTCGTTGAAGTCCGCGTCGCGGTCGCCCTCGGTCTTGTAGTAGTCACTCGTGTCGTGCCCGGCGAAGGTGGTCTCGAACCAGACCTGTTCGACGAAGGTCATATGGCGAACGATGCCCAAGAGTGAGAGTGGCGAGGTCGCCACGGGTCGCTCCTTTAGTTGCGCGGCGTTCAGGCCGTCGCACTTTCGTAGCAACGTCGAACGTTGGAAGTCGAGCCAGGCGTCTAGCTGGGTGCGTTCGTCACCCGAGACGGGTACGTTCGCGCGTTCGGGGGCGTTGAAGGTCTCCACGGGCCCACATTAGACAGGTGTGTGACCCGTGGTTAGCACTCGGTAAAATCGAGTGCTAACAAGGAGAAGGTATGGCTCGGCGCGTGAAGACCCCCCCTCAGCCCAAGAGCGGCCTCGACGCGCGCAAGGCCACCATCCTCGAAGCGGTGGTCGTGGAGCACATCGACACCGCCCAGCCCGTGGGCTCGACCTCAGTGGCCCACAACGCCGACCTGGCCGTGTCGCCCGCCACGGTGCGTACCGAGATGGTCGCTTTAGAGCGTGAGGGCTATCTCGCCCAGCCCCACACCTCGGCCGGGCGGGTGCCCACCGACAAGGGGTACCGCTACTTCGTCGACCACTTAAGGGCCGGCGAGCTCGGCTCCGCCCAACAACAACAGATCAAGGAGTTCTTCAGCCACGTACGGGGCGAGATGGAAGACGTCCTCGAACAGACCACGACGCTGCTCAGTCGACTGACGAGTTACACCTCGGTGGTCGTGGGCTCGGCCCACAGCCGAGCGACGATCTTGAACGTGCAGCTCGTCAACCTCGACGCCCGCCACCACCTCTTGGTCACGGTCTTTTCCGACGGCACCGTCACCAAGCACAGCGTGTTGGCGGCCTTCGAGGCGAGCCACGTCGAGGTGACCGAGGCGTCGCGCCAGTTGAACGCGCTCTTGATCGGCACGTCGCTCGACGCGGTCGTCCAGGTGCCCTCGCGCGCGGACACCATCGCCAAGCTCGTGCGCGAGTCGGTGTCGGTGTTACACGCCGAAACCCCCACCATGGAGGGCGAACAGGTCTACATCGGCGGTTCGTCGCACGTCGCCGAAGTCTTTGACGGTGTAGAGACCGTGCGCAAGGTGCTGGCGATCTTGGAGCAAGAGCTGCTGGTCGTGTCCCTGGTGGAGGACATCTTGGGTAAGGGCGTGTCGGTGGCTATTGGTTCCGAACACGGCTTCGAACCGCTGTCGTCGTGCGCGGTCATCGTCGCGCCGGTCTCGCTGGACGGCGAGACTATCGGCGCGGTGGGCCTGCTCGGCCCTACGCGCATGAAGTACCCCGAAGTCATGGCCGCGGCCGAGGCCGTGTCGCATCACCTCACGCGCCACTTCGGCGGCGAGGACGAGCGTGGCTAACACCAACCTCTATGAGGTGCTCGAGGTCGACCCGCGCTGTTCGCCCGACGAGCTCAAGTCGGCCTATCGCCGACTGGCCCGTAAGTTCCACCCCGACGCCAACACCGTCGACCCCCAAGCCGAGGCCCACTTCAAAGAGGTCTCCCAGGCCTACGAGATCCTCTCGGACCCCGAGCGGCGCGCGAACTACGACCGCTTCGGCGCGGACGTGGGCGCGGGCGGAAGTCCCTTTGGCGCCGGCTCGGTCCAGGACATCTTCGACATGTTCTTTGGCGGCATGGGCGTGAACACCCAACACCGCCGGGGACCACAACCGGGCCCCGACGCCGAAGTCGCCCTGGACATCTCGCTCGAAGAGGCCGCCTTTGGCGCGACGCGCGAAGTGACGGTCGTCCTGCCCCAGCGCTGTGCGACCTGCGCCGGGACGGGCTGTGCGCCGGGGACCTCACCGACGAGTTGCGAAGAGTGCCAGGGCACCGGCCAGATCCGACGGGTGCGCAACTCGATTCTCGGTCAGATGATGACCACCCAGGTCTGTCCGCGCTGTCAGGGAATGGGTTCGCGTATTGAGACCCCCTGTGGGGACTGTCGCGGGGACGGACGGCGTCAACAGAGCGCGACCCTGAGCGTGCAGATTCCCGGCGGCGTCGAGGACGGTTCGACGATGCGTCTGGCCGATCGCGGTCCGGCCGGGCTGCGCGGGGGCGCCAACGGTCGACTCTTCGTGCACCTACGCGTGTTGCCCGACGCGCGATTTGAACGCCACGGCGACGATCTGCACTACGAGGCCCACGTGGCCTTTAGCCAGGCCGTGCTGGGGGCCAGCATCGCGGTGCCGACGCTCCGTGAGGCGATCACCATCGACGTGGAACCCGGGAGCGCCAACGCCACCGTGCACCGCGTGCGCCACGAGGGCACCGAGCACCTGCACGGGCGAGGGCGCGGCGACCTCTACGTACACCTCGTGGTGGACGTGCCCGTCGAGCTCGACGAGACCTCAGAGGGCCTGCTTCGCCAGTGGGCCGAGCACCGCCGCGAGTTGGTCAGTGAGGAGAGCGGCGGACTCTTTCGCCGCCGCAAGGCGAAGAAGTGACGCTCCTGGAGTGGCCGCGACGCGTGGCCGCGCTGGGACAGTTTCACGTCGACGATCTCGAGGAACCCGACCTGGGTCGCGACGATGATCATCACTTGCGACGGGTGTTGCGCGCCAACTTTGGCGAAGAGATCGTCGTCACGAACGGGGCCGGTTCATGGGCGCTGTGTCAAGTGAAAGAGGCCGGGCTCGATCGCGTGAGCGACGTGTGCCTCGACCCGTTCTCGCCCGCCACGACGCTGTACCTCACCCCGATCAAGGGCGAGCGCGCCGAGTGGGCCGTGGCCAAGGCCACTGAAGTCGGCGTCAGTCGAATCGTGCCGTTGGTGAGCGCGCGTATGGTCGTTAAGTTCAAGGGCGAAGCCCGTCAGAAGACGCTCGCGCGCTGGCGCCGAGTCGCCGATGAAGCGGCGTCGCAGTGTCGAAGATCGTACGACGTTCTCATTGATGAACCGGTCAAAGTCGCCGACGTGCCCGCCTCGGTGGCGGTGGCGGACTTAGCGGGGGCGGGCGACTGGCGTGGCGTGCGTGGCGTGGCGATCGGACCCGAAGGCGGGTGGGCGAGCGAAGAGTGGAGTGAGGATCGTCGTCGCGTGGGACTGGGCCCGACGGTGCTTCGAGCCGAGACCGCCGGTGTGCTCGCGGCGACCCTCATGGCATTCCAAGCCGGCGGATGGGGATTTACTCTGGAGAGTGGGAAATGAGTAAGGATGAGGACACTAGATGAGTGACTGCCTCTTTTGTAAAATCGTCGCGGGGGAGATTCCTTCGAAGGTTGTGGCCGAGAGCGAGAACTCGCTCGCCTTTTACGACATCGCGCCCCAGGCGCCGGTGCACGTGCTGGTCATTCCCAAGCGTCACTTCACCAGTGTCAACGAGGTCAGCGCGAGCGACCCCGGGGTCTTTGACGACCTGATGTCGCTCACGCAAAAGGTCGTGCTCCACGAGGGCGTCAAGGAGAGCGGGTACCGTCTCGTCTTTAACGTGGGCGAGGACGGCCTGATGACCGTGGCGCACCTGCACGTGCACGTGCTCGGCGGGCGGCGAATGACCTGGCCGCCCGGATGACCACTGGGGCCACGGCCGACGAGGCGTTGACGGCGACGACCCACATCGCCAACACCCACCTGATGGCGGGACTGCTCGGCGCGCGCGACGAGCACCTTCGCGTTATCGAGCGTTCGTTTCCTAACTCGAAGATTCGCGTCCAAGGCAATCAGATCTCGGTGACTGGCGCGGACGCGGCGACGATCTTTCGGCTGTTCGACGAACTGGTCCTCGTGCTCGAAAGTGGCCAGTCCCTCGACACCACCAAAATCGCGCGCACCATCGATATGGTCGCCGACGACCTTCGCCCCAGTGAAGTCCTTCGTCACGAGGTCGTGCGCGGTCAAAAGGGCCGGGCGATCCGACCCTCAACTGCCGGCCAGAAGCGCTACACCGACGCCATCGACACTTCGATCATCACCTTCGCCATTGGCCCGGCCGGCACCGGCAAGAGCTACCTGGCCGTCGCCCAGGCCGTCCAGGCGCTGCACCGTCGCCAGGTCCAACGCGTCGTGCTGACCCGTCCGGCGGTCGAAGCGGGCGAGAACCTGGGCTTCCTGCCCGGGGACTTAATGGCCAAGGTCGACCCCTACCTGCGCCCGCTCTACGACGCGCTCTATGACATGGTGGGCGCCGACGGCGCGCAGCGGCTCCTCGCCAACGGCACCATCGAGGTGGCGCCGCTGGCCTTTATGCGCGGACGGACCCTCAACGACTCCTTCATCATCCTCGACGAGGCGCAGAACACCACCCCGGAGCAGATGAAGATGTTTCTCACGCGCATTGGCTTTAACTCCAAAGCCGTGGTGAACGGTGACGTGACCCAGATCGACCTCAACGGTCGAAAGAGCGGGTTGGTGAACATCGACCAGATTCTGGGCGAGATCGACGGGGTCAGCTTCGTCTACCTCGGCACGAAGGACGTGGTACGCCATCGCATCGTCGCGGACATCGTGGCGGCCTACGAACGTTTCTCATGAGCATCGACATCTACGCGGCCGATGAACAACACGATCACGAGATCGATCTCGAGCGCTGGAGTCAACTCGCCCGCGGGGCCCTGACCGACGAGGGGGTGCGCGGACTCGCCGAAGTGTCGTTGATCTTCGCCGACGAGTCGACTATCGCCGACCTCAATCAACAGTTCATGGGTCAAGAGGGACCGACCGACGTGTTGAGCTTTCCCATCGACGGTGAGCCCGAGCCCTCGGGGCGCGTGCCCGACGCCGGGGGCAGCGGACCGGGCGAGCCGGCGTCCTCCGAGATCCCCCAACTCATCGGCGACGTCGTGATCTGTCCCGCCGTGGCCGCGCGTAACGCGATCGAACACGAGGTCTCCTTTGAGAACGAGGTGGCCCTGCTCGTCGTGCACGGCGTCTTGCACCTGCTCGGCTGGGACCACGTCGTCGACGCGGACGCCGAGCGAATGGAGGCGCGCGAGCGTGAGCTGCTGGCGCGCCACGACCGCGCGAGTGCTTCATGATCGCTACCGCCTGGCACGCGGGCGACACCTATCTCGGTGTGGCCGTGGCGATCTTGCTGCTGCTGTCGGGTTTCTTCGCGATGGCCGAGACGTCGCTGACGCGAATGAACAAGTCCCGGGCCCGCTCGCTGCGCGAACAGGGACGACACGGCGCCAAGGCCCTCGTCGCCCTGACCGAAGCGCCCGGAAAGTTCCTCAATCCGTTGCTGCTCCTCGTACTGATCTGTCAATTGGTGTCGGCGACGATGGTGGGCGTCTTGGCCGGTCACCTCTTTGGCGCCGCGGGTATCTTCGTCGCCACCGCCGGCGAGGTGATCATCATCTTCGTGGCCTTTGAGGCCATTCCGAAGAACTTCGCGATCCAACACCCCGATCAGGCGGCGCTGACCAGCGCGCCGGTGGTGGGACGGATCCTTCGGTTCTGGCCCGTTCGTTGGATCTCGGTGGTACTGCTCACGGTGGCCGATTCGGTGATCGGTCTCTTTGGCGCCAGCGGTCACAGCTCGCGCGTGACCGAATCCGAAGTGCTCGCCATGGCCGACGTGGCGCACGAGGACGACGCGATTGAATCCGAGGAGCGAAATTTCATCCATTCGGTGATCGAGTTCGGCGACACCATCGTGCGTGAGGTGATGGTGCCGCGCATCGACATGGTCGACATCCACGACCGCGCGAGCGTGCGCGATGCGCTGGATTTGGCTATTCTCTCTGGCCGCTCGCGCATTCCCGTGCTCGGCGAAGGCGTCGACGACGTGGTGGGGCTGGTGAATCTGCGCGACCTCGCGCGCCTGGTCGCCAACGGTCAAGGGACCGAGCGGGTGCGCGAGCACATGGGTGAGGCGCAGTTCGTCCCCGAGACCAAGCGGGTGGCCCCGCTCTTGAGCGAGATACGCCTCGCGAAGAGTCACCTCTTCGTCGTGGTGGACGAGTACGGGGGCACCGCGGGACTCGTGACCTTAGAGGACGTGCTCGAAGAGCTCGTGGGCGAGATCACCGACGAGTCCGATCCGAGTCTGGACGAGGACGACGAGCAGTCGATCGAAGGGGGCATTGAACTGAGCGGAAGGCTCAACATCGACGACGCCAACGACGAGTTCGCGCTGGACCTGCCCAAGGACGGCTGGGACACCGTCGGGGGACTGGTGCTTGACCTCGCCGGGGGCGTGCCCGCGGTGGGCGACGTCTTTACCACCGAGCACTACCGCTTGACCGTGGTGCGCATGGACGGGCGACGGATCGAAGAGGTGCGCGTCGAACCTCGGGCGTGGCGGTGACCCGAGCGGGGTTCGTCGCCGTGCTCGGTCGGCCCAACGTGGGTAAGTCGACGCTGGTGAATCAGCTCGTCGGGGCGAAGGTCGCCATCACGGCGGCGTCGCCCAACACCACCCGACACGCGATACGCGGGATCTTGAGCGAGGGCGACACCCAGATCATCCTGGTCGACACCCCCGGACTCCACCGCCCGCGAACCACCCTCGGGGGACGCTTGAACGAGACGGCGCGCGCGGCCGCGGAGGGCGTGGACGTGATCCTCGCGGTCATCGAGGCCAACTCGTCGATCGGTCCCGGCGATCGCCACGTGCTCGAGACCATGTTGCGCCAAGCGCACGGTTCGATCGGCCCGCAACTGATCGTGGTGGTGAACAAGACCGATCGCGTGGGCAAGACGGCGGTCGCCGAGCAGTTGCTCGCGGCCAGCGAGGCCGTCGAGGAGATCGCGGCGGCGAGCAATCGCCGAGAGGCCGCCGAGCGCGTGGAGTACTTTCCGGTGTCGGCCAAGTCCGGTGAGGGGACCGAGGCGCTCCTCGAGCAACTCAGGGCCGCGATGCCCGAATCGCCGTTCCTCTTTCCCGACGAGGAGGTCTCGGACGTCACCGAGGCGACGTGGATCGCGGAGTTGGTGCGAGAGCAACTGGTACGAAAAACCATGCAAGAGCTCCCGCACTCGATTCACTGTCGAGTGAGCGAGTTCGAGTGGCCCCACGTCACCGTGGAGATACTCGTCGAGCGCGAGAGCCAAAAGGGCATGGTCATTGGCAAGGGCGGCGCGCTGCTCAAGGACGTGGGCATCGCCGCTAGAAGCCAACTGCCCGAAGGGCTCTACCTCGAACTTCGCGTCAAGGTCGAACCGGGCTGGCAGAAGCGCGACGACGTCCTAGACCGATTCGGTTACTGAGGTCGCCGCCACCTCCAAGCGGCGCCGCTCGCCGGCGTGCTTGACCTCTAAGGCCATGATGCCCACGGCCAGGATCACCGCGGCGACGCCCAAGGCCTCGATCGGCACGCCGACGTACTTAAGGCCGCTCAGTAAGACGGTCGCGGTGATGATTCGTCGAAGGGCGACGCCGTTGGCCCTCGACGAGAACAGCGCGCCCACAATGACCGCCGGCACCGAGCCGATGATGATCGAGGACGTCAAGGAGAAGTCCACGTGGTTAAAGAGCAGCGTGCCCAGCGTCGCCGACAGTGTCAGGGGCACCGACTGGGCCAGGTCCGTGCCCACCAAGTGACTATTGCGAAGGCTCGGGTAGAGAAAGAGCAGCAAGACCACGATGAGCGATCCCGCGCCCACCGACGTGAGGCCCACCATGAAACCACCCACCGCGCCAATCGCCACCGTCGCTCCTTTTCGCACCACGATGGGCCGTGAGTTCGAGGTCGGGGCCATGAGCGTGCGGCCGAGCATGGCCAGGGCGCCGATGATGAGCGCGGAGCCGAGCAGGATCTGGAGTCGATGCTCGGCTATCACACTCTCGCCCAAGAGGTGCATGACGTACGTACCGAGAAAGGCGGCCGGCAGCGAGCCGTAACAGAGGTACTTGACGAGCCCGGTGTTGACGGTCTTTCTTCGCCAGTGGATCGCGACGCCCGCGGGCTTCATGAACAGGGCCGCCACGAGGTCCGACGTGATGGCGGCGGTGGGGGTGACGCCAAAGACCAGCACCAACATCGGGGTCATGAGTGCCCCGCCGCCCACGCCCGTCAGACCGACCAGTAGACCCACGACGGCGCTGCCGAGCACCAAGTAGAGGTCGATGTGCATGAGGTCTCCGAAGTAGGCAATTAAATCTAGTGAAATAATAGTCTATTGGCCGGCGCGAGTCGCCGGGCGATGGGCCGGGTGGTTCACTGGCGAAGTTCACGCAGGAACGCGTGCGCCTCGGCCCTGTTGCGGGTGCGGCGCATCGGGGGCAACTTCTTAAACATGGCCGAGCGATAACTCGCCGTGGCCAGGCGAGTGTCGAGCACCGCCACGACGCCGCGGTCACTGCTCGTTCGGATGAGCCGACCGACGCCCTGGGCGAGCAGCATCGTCGCGCGCGGCAGGTCCACTTCGTAAAAGGGCCGCTCGGACTTCTCTCGACGAGCTTCGGCCAGCGGTTCGCCGGGCACGCGAAAGGGCAATCGGTCGATGGTGACCAGACTGAGCGAGTGGCCGGGCACGTCGACGCCTTGCCAAAAACTGGTCACGGCGAAGAGGCTCGCTTCGGCACTGCGACGAAACTCTTCGATCAGCCGATCGCGCGACAGGGTGCCTTGGACGAGGACCTCGGTGTCGAGGCGCGGCGACACCGCCGCCGCGACGCGCTGCATGACCGCGCGATTCGTGAAGAGCGCGAGCGTTCGCCCGCCGGCCGCGGTGATGAGTTCAACGAGCTCTTGGGTGATGGCGTCCTCAGCGCCGGGTTCGTTTCGTTCCGGAAAGTTCTCGGGCACGTAGAGCAGCGCGTGGTTCTGATAGTCAAAGGGGCTCTCAAAGTGCTCCACCACGCAGTCGTCGAGCCCGAGGTCCCGGGGCAAGGTGTCGGGGATCGTGGCGCTCGACAGGACCGCCGTCACGTGGCTCCAGAGTTCGTCGCGCAGTCGCGGTCCCACGTTCACCAGCGAGATCTCCACGTCCACTTCACGCTCGCGCCGCGAGAGGAAGAGCAGCTCAGAGTCCTTGACTCTGCTTACCCGGTCCAGGTCGTTGGCCAGGTGAATCGCCGGACCCAGGGAGCGGACCTTGCGAAACTCACTGTCCGGTGAGGTCGTGGCGAGGCCGCGAAGGCTCTCCACGAGTGACGACACCAGCTCACTCGCGCGAGCGAGTTCGAGCTCGCACGTCTCGTCGAGGCCCTTGAGCTCGTTGCGTTCGTACTGGGCGAGTAGGTCCGACGCCAGACGATCGGCGCTCGAGAGCAACTGGTCGGCACGGACCTTGTCCTCGTCACCTAGAAGCGAACGCGCACCCATCGCGAGCGCGCGCAGGCGTGCGGCGTTGAGCGAGGTTCCCAGCAATGTCGCGAAGATGTCGAGTATCTCGTGGGCTTCGTCAAAGACCACGTACTCGTGCGAGGGCAAGAGCATCGAACCCGACGCCAGGTGCGAGGCGTACAGGTGGGCGTTCACGATCAGGATCGAGCTCTCGTTCGCGCGATCCTTCGCGAGTTCGGCGAAGCAGTTTGGGCCCTGGGGGCACTTGGCGCGCCCGAGACACTCCTGGGGGGTCACCGAGAGGCTGCGCCGGGCCCGCGGGTCCACCTCGAAGGGTAGCTCATCGAGGTCGCCCGAGACCGTGTCGTTGGACCAGCGAAGGATCCGGCGCATCTGGTCGGCGACGCCCTTGGGCACGTCGGTGCCGTCGTCGAGGCTCAACTGCGCGCCCGCGCCTACGCTCTGGGCGCGATTCTTACAGAGGTAGTTCTGCTTGCCCTTCAGCACGGCCACGCGAACGCCTTGGACGTGGGCGGCCACTTGGGGCGCGTCCTTCGTGGCGAGTTGGTCTTGGAGGTTCTTGGTGGCCGTGGCGATAACGACTCGATGGCCCGACATCACCGCCGGTACCAGGTAGGCGAGCGATTTGCCAACGCCCGTGCCCGCCTCAATGACGTGGTGGCGACGTTTCGAGAGTGCCGAGGCGACGGCGCGCACCATGTCGCGCTGGCCCTGGCGACTCTCGCCGCCCTCGGGCAGGTCGTGGGTGATGGTGTCGAGCAGCTCGAGCGCGCGTTGGGCGTCGATGGTGACGACGTCGTCGTCGAGTTGAATACCGTCTTCGTCGTCGGGCACGACGTCCGGGGACTCGTCGTCGGGATCGAAACTCTGCACTCGTTGACCTTAGAGGTCGTAGAGAAAGTTCTTAAAGAGAGGAACTAAGTTTTGGTCGTGCCTGATCCACGTCCCCTGCCGTTCCCCGCGTCGATCGAGCGTTCTGGCGTGCCCCGACACGTCGCGATCGTGATGGACGGCAGCGGTCGCTGGGCCCAGCAGCGCGGCCTGGCGCGCACCGAAGGGCACGGCGCCGGTGAGGAGTCCCTGGTGGACACCACTTACGGGGCGCTCGCCGTGGGCGTCAAGGCCCTCACGGTCTTCGCCTTTTCGACTGAGAACTGGCGGAGGCCGGTCGACGAAGTGCGCTACCTCATGAACTTCAATCGGGGTCTGCTCGAGCGGCGCCAGCACGAGCTGAACGCCGACGGGGTGCGCATCGTCTTTTCCGGGCGAAGGGACTGGCGTGTGCCCAAGGGCGTGCTGGGGCGCATGGACGAAGCGGCCGAACTGACGAAGAAGAATAAGGACTTGACACTCAACATCGCCTTTAACTACGGCGGACGTGCCGAGATCGTCGACGCGGTGCGCGAGTTGGTTAAGGAGAAGGTGCCACTCAAGAAGATTGACGAAAAGTCGATTCGCGAGCGGCTCTACCACCCTGAACTGCCCGATCCGGATCTGGTCATTCGCACCTCGGGCGAGTACCGCATCTCGAACTTCTTGCTCTGGGAGATGGCGTACTCGGAGTTGATCTTCACCGACGTGCTCTGGCCCGACTTTCGTCGCGAGGACCTCTTTGACGCCATCACCAAGTACCAGCACCGCGAGCGGCGCTACGGCGGGGTAGACGAGTGAGTATGCGTCGCGTCGCGATCCTCGTCGGATTACTTTTCTACATTGTGCTCTGGTTGCTCTTCTTTGACGGCGCAACGACGTTGGGTGAGCCACTACTCGTACCCCTGGTGCTGGTCGCGATGATCGCCCTGGGCGTCGCGTTCAACCGCTTCATCGGTCTTCCTACGCGCCAGCCGCACTTTCGAGACCCCGAGGACGGGCCTCAGCCGTGAGAGAGATCAACGATGATGCTGTCGTGCTGAGGACGTATAAGTCCGGTGAAGCCGATCGGGTGGTCGTGCTCTGGACGCGTCACCACGGCAAGGTTCGCGTCCTGGCCAAGGGCGTGAGGAAGACCACCAGTCGCATGGGCGGTTCCCTGGAGACCCTCGCGCACGTGGAGGTCCATCTGGTGAAGACGCGCGGCGAGTTTTACGTCGCTCGTCACGTGCAGCATCGCGAGCGACTTGCGACCCTTCGTTCGTCGTACCCACGGATCTCCGCCGGGTACGCCGTCGTCGAAGCGATCGACGCGATTCCCTCCGACGGGGTACCCGACGAGGCGATTTTCGATCTGTTGGCCCGGGTGTTACTGACCCTGGATGACGAGACCTTTGATCCCGCGCTGGTGCCGGCGTCGTTCTACTTTCGCCTGCTGGCCCTCGACGGCTCCGAGCCGGTCGTGAACGAGTGCGTGAACTGTGGACGAGCGGGTCCGCTCGTCGCCTTTGACGCACCGATCGGCGGGACGCTCTGTGACGAGTGTCGCCAGGGCGTGTCTTTGTCAGCTGACGCGTTGACGCTCATTCGCCGCATGGTGGGCGGTGATCTCGCGAACGTGTTGCGTGAATCGAATCCGCCGGGCGCCGGTGAAGTAATGGCCATCGCCCAAGAGGCCATTGAAGCGCACTTCGGACGGCGCCTTCGCGCGCCGGGGTCCGTCGCGCCGCTCATCGCGCCGAGCGAGCGCTAGGTGCGCGCTTGAACCCCAAGGCCAAGGACTTCGGGGTGTACGTGCACGTGCCCTTTTGCGCACACCGTTGTGACTACTGCGCTTTTGCGACCTACGCCGACCGCGACCACCTCATGGATGACTACGTCGAGGCGGTACTCGAAGAGATCGCCCGGGCGAAGGACCAAGGTCTGGCCGTGGCGACCTCGGTGTTCTTTGGCGGGGGCACGCCGTCACGCTTGGCGGCCGAGCAGTTGCTTCGAATTCTGGCGACCATTCCTCGCACCGACGACGCTGAAGTCACGGTCGAGTGCAATCCCGAAGACGCCTCGCTCGAGCGGCTTGGTCGCTACAAAGAGCACGGCGTGACGCGCATGAGTTTTGGTGTCCAGTCCACCCAACCCGCGGTCTTGGCGGACCTCGGTCGCCGCCACGGCACGATGGCCCATAAAGAGGTGTCCGAGGCCGTGCACCGCGCTGGCTTTACGACCTGGAATATGGACCTGATCGTTGGCTCGCGCGCCGAGGGCCTCGACGACGTGCGCCGCACGCTCAATGACCTGTTGACGTTGGCGCATCCGCCGCCCCATATCAGCTGTTACGCCTTGACGCCGGAACCGTCGACGCCCCTTGGCAAAGACCCTCGACGTCACCCCGAAGAGGACGCCACGGCCGACGCCTACGACCTCGTCGGCGAGGTGCTCGCGGCGAACGGCTACGCCTGGGAGGAGATCTCGAACTGGGCGAGGCCGGGTCACGAGTGTCGTCACAATCACCTCTACTGGGAGCACGGGGACTACGCAGGCTTTGGCTCAGGCGCTCACTCGCACCAACACGGTCGCCGCTCTTGGAACGTGCGCACGCCCGATCGTTACATTGCCCGCGTGCAAAAGGGCGAGTCGCCGCTCGGGGGTGAGGAGTTCTTGAACGAGTCGAGCCAGCGCTTCGAGCGAGAGTCGTTGGCCCTACGGACGTCGCGCGGCGTCGCGCTCGAGGCCTTCGACTCCCTCGAAGAGATCAGGCACCTCGTGCGCGTGAGTGAAGGGCAGGTCACGTTAAAGCCCAAGGCCCGTCTCGTCGCCAATCAGGTCATTGTCCGCCTAAAGAGCTCGGAGTCGTCCGGTAATCTTCTTTAATGGAGGCAACGCCCACGCTCGACCCGGACCTACTCGATAAGGTCACCAACCTCGCCAAACGACGAGGCTTCATATTCCCCTCGGCCGAGATCTACGGGGGCTTTCGATCGGCGTACGACTACGGCCCCCTCGGGGTCAATATGTTGCGCAACGTCAAGCAGGCGTGGTGGCGTTCGATGGTCCAGACCCGTATCGACATCGTGGGTATCGACGCGGCGATACTCGGCCCGCCGGCGGTGTGGGCGGCCTCGGGCCACCTCGAGACCTTCACCGATCCGTTGGTGGACTGTCTGGTGTGCAAGGAGCGCTGGCGCGAGGACAAGATCGACGGGGTCTGTCCGAACTGTGGCTCGACGAAGTTCACGAGTCCGCGGGCCTTCAATCTGATGTTCAAGACTCAGGCCGGTCCCGTCGAGGGGGAGGGCTCGACGGCGTACTTGCGCCCCGAAACCGCTCAGGGCATCTTCACCAACTTCGCCAACGTGCTCTCGACGGTGCGCAAGAAGCCGCCCTTTGGCATCGCGCAGGTCGGTAAGTCCTTCCGCAACGAGATCACGCCCCAGAACTTCGTGTTTCGCACCCGAGAGTTCGAGCAGATGGAGATGGAGTACTTCGTTCCCCCCGCCGAGGCTGACACGTGGTACCGGTACTGGATCGACGAGCGTTTTCGTTGGTACCTCGAACTGGGGATACCCGAGGAGCTGCTTCGACTGCACGAGCACGCCAAAGAGGATCTATCGCACTACTCGCGCGGCACCACCGATATCGAGTTCTTCTACCCCTGGGGTTTTGACGAGCTCGAGGGCGTGGCCAATCGCGGCGACTACGACCTGACCCAGCACACGACCCACTCGGGCGTCGCGCTCGACTACTTCGATCCCACGACCAACGAGCGTTATACGCCCTACGTGATCGAGCCGGCCGCCGGCGCGACGCGCGCGATGATGGCCTTTCTCCTGGCGGCCTATCACGAAGACGTGATTGAGGGTGAGACGCGCACCGTGCTGCGCCTCGACTGGCGTCTGGCGCCCTATCAAGTCGCGGTGCTGCCGCTCTCGAAGAAGCCTGAACTCGAGGGTGTGTCGAGTGAGGTGCTGAGCATGTTGGCGCCGCACTACATGTGCGACTACGACGTGACCCAGTCCATTGGTCGGCGGTATCGACGCCAAGACGAAGTGGGCACGCCCTTTTGCGTCACGGTCGACTTTGACTCGCTGAACGATCGCGCCGTCACCGTGCGCGACCGCGACACGACGATTCAAGTACGCGTCCCAATGGAGGGACTACTGACCCATTTGCGCGAGGTCACGGGAGAGCGATAGTTGAGCGACGACGGGCGCGGTCTCAAGTTCGGCACCGTCGCCGAAAGCTACGACCGCTATCGCCCGGGTCCGCCGGAGGAAGCGGCGGCACTCCTGGGCGGCGTCGCGGGTCTCGAGGTGCTCGAGGTGGGCGCGGGCACCGGGAAGTTCACGCGACTGCTGATCGAACTCGGGGCACACGTGAGCATCGTGGAGCCCGACGACGACATGCGCCGGGTGCTGCTTCGTAGAAGCCCGGACGTGTCGGTTTTGCACGGGCGCGCCGAAGAGCTGCCCGCGGCCGAGAGCTCCTTTGACGTGGTCGTTTCCTCGTCGGCGTGGCACTGGTTCATCCAGCCTGACGCCACGAACGAAATGGCGCGGGTGCTGGGCGATGACGGGGCACTCTTCGTGCTGTGGAACGGATTCAGTCGGGACGTGCCCTGGATGGCCGAGCTGACGAAGTTACGTCAGCGCCCCGACGACGCCAACGCTCGGCCCCGCGGGTGGAACGCGCCGTTCGATCCCGATGGACCGTTCGTGGACGTGCGCGATGTGTCACTGGACTGGGCGTGGACGCGCACGATCGATGACGTGGTGGCGCTCTTTGGCACCTACTCGAGCGCCATCATTCAAAGCGACGAGAATCGTCAGACGATGGGACGAGAAGTGCGCGCGCGTCTCATGGAGCAGGCGAGGAACGGTGCCGTGGAACTACCCATGACCCTGCGCGGCTCTACGGCTCGGCGTCGACCGCGCTGATCGGGACCACGTCGGGCTTCGAGGGTCGCCACGCCAACGCCGGGATGAGAATCGCCAGGCTCAGTAGTCCGCCAAGCCAGCAGTCCCCGATCCAGCCGTCGTGGGCGTAGACCACCCCGGCCAGGTACGAGCCGATTGAGGCGCCGAGAAACGCGCTCACCATGTAGGCGCTGTTGAGGCGACTGCGCCCTGCGTTGAGTCCGTAGATGACCGACTGATTGGTGATCTGCATGCCTTGCATGCCCGTGTCGAGGATCATGATCCCCGGGGCCAACAAAAAGACCGCGTTTCGCCCGAGGGCCAAGACCACGAACGAAGTGGTCAGCAGCAACGCCGCGACGATGGTGCTGCGATGCGTGCGTTGCTTGTCGGCCTGATGACCCGCGGCGTTGGCGGCCAGCACTCCGGCGACGCCAAAGAGGCCAAAGAGTCCAATCACCGCATTGGAGTAGTGGAACGGCGAACCGGCGAGGAGAAAGGAGAGGGGCGTCCAAAGGGTGCTGTTGGCCGCGAAGATGAGGGCCCCGAAGTAGGCGCGACGACGTAGTTGGCGCTGGGTGACAAAGAGCGAGAACACGCCCCCCACGAGTTTGCGATACGTGACGTGCGCGCGCGCGGGTTCGTTGGGTAACACGACGTGCAGTACCACGGTGATGGCAGCTAAGAGGCTCGCCGCCGCCCAGTAGACCGAACGCCACCCCGCGACTTCAGCGATCAGTCCCGACGCCGTGCGCGAAAGTAGGACGCCCAACAACAGCCCGGTCATCACTCGCGCTATCACCCGGCCGCGCTGAGCGGGATTGGCGAGGTCGGCCGCCAAGGGGATGAGCACGTGGCTGCCGACTGAGGAAACGCCGATGAAGAACGTCACGATCGCCAGCAGCGTGAACGAGGTCAATGTCGAGGCCAGCGCCACCGTGAGTGCGGACAACGCGAAGATCCCCACGGCCAGTCGGCGGCGCGGCCAGATGTCGCCCAGGGGCACGATGAACGCCAGTCCGAGGGCGTAGCCGGTCTGGATGAGGGTCATCAAAAGTGACGCGCGCACCGTGCCGACGTGAAAGTCCTTGGTGATCTGGTGCAACAAGGGTTGGAGGTAGTAGAGGTTGGCCACGATGATGCCGGTGGCGATCGCGAGCAGCGTGATCAACGCGTTCGACAGAGGTTGCGGGGTCTCTTCGGTCAATGTCCCATCCCTAACCGAGGGGGAGAAGGTTGGCGGTTGATTGCACCACGCGAAACATTACGCAGTAGCGCGCGGCGGTATCGAGTATGTCACTTGAGCTTTGGCGACCAGCTCACTCGAACCTCGCGAGAAGAGTTCCACGTCGACCACGGCGAGCTGGCGTCCGAGCTTGATCAGCCGAGCTCGCGCCATGAGGTCGGTGAGCTCGGGTTTGCGAAGGAAGTCGATGTGCAGGCTCGTCGTCACCGCGAGTAACACCGGCCCGACGTGCGCGAGGATGATGAGCCAGGCCGAGTTATCGGCGAGGGCCATCATGGTGGGGCCCGACAACGTGCCCCCGGGGCGTGAATTACGGGCGCCGACCGACTGGGACATTACGAGCGTGTCGCCCTCGAGCGATTCGATCCGGGGAACCTCGAAATCGGGGAACTCCCTCTCGACGATCTCTTGCAGTTCTTCGACCGAGAGGAGCGGCATCGCCTTAGGCGACCTTTCGGTAGCGATTGACGGCCAAAGGCGCGAGGACGAGGATCGCCCCGAGCGACCACATCAGAGCGATCCAGGTGGACTGACCGTGGGGCGTGCCGAGCATGAGACCGCGAACGGCGGTCGCGGTCTGGCTGACCGGCTGGTTGATCGCGAAGGGTCGTAGCCAGCCGGGCATCTTCGCCACGGGCACGAAGATGGCCGACGCGAAGGTGAGGGGAAAGATGACCGGAAAGGTCATCGCCTGGGCCGCTTCGGAATTAGGGGCGGCCAGCCCGACATAGGCGAAGCCCCACGAGAGGCAGTAGGCAAAGATCAGCATCAAAAAGCACGCTTGGATATAGCCCACGAAACCGCCGTCGGGGCGAAAGCCCACCAGAAAGCCGACGCCGGTGATGATGACGAGGACCAAGACGTTGCGAAAAAGGTCCGAGACGGTGCGTCCGGCCAGGACAGCCAAACGCGCCATGGGGAGGGCGCGAAAGCGTTCGATCAGTCCCTTTTGCAGGTCTTCGGCGAGACCGATGGCGGTACCCACGGAACCGAAGATCGTCGTCTGGACCAAAATGCCCGGGATCAGGTAGTTGACGTACGAGGTGTGGGGGATATTGATGACGCCGCCAAAGACGTAACGAAAGAGGATCACGAACATGATTGGCTGAATGATCAAGAAGACCATCGCGGTCGGTATTCGTACCAGCGTCAGCAGGTTTCGCCGAGCGATGGTGAGGACGTCGCTCACGGCCCATCGCAGCGGCGAGTGAGTGGACGTGGAGGCGGGAAGGGTGCTCACGCGTGGGCCCTACGTCGCTCTCGTCGCTCATCGGGCGCCACGTCGCTCTCGGTCACGTCGTCGGCCCTGTGGCCAGTCAGGCTTAAAAAGACGTCGTCCAGGCTGGGCTCGCGTAACGCCAGGCCGCTGAGCGAGATGGTGGCCGCGTCGATTCGTCGCAGCGCGTCGGCGGTCACCCTCGGTCCATCTTCCACGGTGAGCTCGATCACGGTGCCTTCGATGTTGGCCGGATGAGTTGAGAGGTCCGCGAGCAGGGGCTTGGCGCGTAACGCGTCGTCGGTCGAGGCAAAAGTAAGGGCGAGCACGGTGGTGCCCATCTGTGCCTTCAGTTGGGCCGACGTGCCCTCGGCGATGATCTTGCCGTGGTCGAGGACCACGAGTTGCTTGGCCAGGCGGTCAGCTTCATCGAGGTACTGCGTGGTGAGCAACACCGTCGTGCCGCCTTCGACGAGATGCTCGATGATCGCCCAGAGATCTTGGCGACTCTGCGGGTCCAGCCCTGTCGTCGGCTCGTCGAGAAAGAGAATGGGTGGATTCGCGACGAGCGCGGCCGCCAGGTCGAGTCGGCGACGCATGCCGCCTGAGTAGGTCGTGGTCGTGCGGTGTGCGGCGTCGCTAAGACCAAAGTCGTCCAGTAGTTGGTGCGACTTTGCGACGACGTAGGCCTTGTTGAGGTGGTTGAGCAGTCCGACCATACGAAGGTTCTCAAAACCCGTCAGATTTTCATCCACCGTGGCGTTCTGGCCGGCCAGTCCGATGTGCCGGCGAACCTGATTGGGCTGCTTGACGACGTCAAATCCCGCCACCGTCGCCTTGCCACTACTCGGCGAGAGGATGGTGGAGAGTATTCGAATCATCGTGGTCTTGCCCGAACCGTTGGGACCGAGGAGTCCAAAGACCTGTCCGGTGGGCACCTGGAGCGACACGTCGTCGAGGGCTCGAACCTTACCGTCGCTGTAGGTGCGAACAAGATTGAACACCTCCACGGCGTATTCGGGCATAGCGAGCAGTTTAGAGAACCGCCCGAGGTGCGTAGCGCGCCGTTGACACAGAACCGGTACTTTCTATCCATGGCCATTTCCGACGACGAGATCGCGCAAGTTCGCGCGGCGACTGATCTCGTGGCTCTCATTGGCGAAACTGTGGCCCTCAAGCGCACCGGCCAGCGCTGGGTGGGACTCTGTCCCTTTCACGGTGAGAAGACTCCCTCGTTCTCCGTCAACGCGGAACTGGGCCGCTACTACTGCTTTGGCTGTCGGGCCTCGGGCGATCAGATCACCTGGGTGCGCGAGATGCAACACTTGGACTTCATCGACGCGCTGCGACTCCTGGCCGATCGCGCGAGCATTGAACTTCACGAAGACGCCAACGCTGGCCCCGCTCGAAAGGAACGCCACGAGGCGCTCGCCGCCATGGAGCGGGCCGTGGCCTGGTATCACGAGCGATTGCTCGAAGCGCCGGACGCCCGAGGGGCGAGGGAGTACCTTCGCTCGAGGGGCATCGGCGGCGAGGTCGCGCGACAGTTCAAACTCGGGTGGGCGCCCGATGAGTGGGACGCGTTGACCAACGCGCTAAAGCTGAACGAAAAGGTGCTGCTCGCCACCGGCCTCGGCTTCGTCAACAAGCGTGATCGTCGCCAAGACGCGTTGCGCGCCCGGGTCATCTTTCCCATCTTCGACCCCGCCGGTAAGGCCATTGCCGTGGGCGGGCGAGTCCTGCCATCGTCCGCAGAGCGGCCCGCGCGAGCCGAGGCGCTCGTCGAACCCAAGTACAAGAACAGCCCCGAGACGTCGATCTACTCCAAGCGCCGCACGCTCTACGCGCTGAACTTCGCCAAGGCGGACATCATCAAGTCGGGCGAGATCATCGTCTGTGAGGGCTACACCGACGTCATCGCGTTCTTTGGCGCGGGCCTGCCCAGGGCCGTGGCGACCTGCGGGACGGCCCTGGGCGAGGAGCACTTTCGTCTGATGCGCAACTTCGCCAAGCGCATCGTGCTCGCCTACGACGCCGACGCGGCCGGACAGAGCGCGGCCGCGTCGGTCTATCAGTGGGAGCGCCAGCACGAGGTTGACGTGGCGGTGGCGCGTCTGCCCAAGGGCACCGACCCCGCTGAGCTCGCCCAACGCGACCCCGAGGCGCTGCGCGTGGCTATCGCCGAAGCTCTGCCGTTTTTGAAGTTCCGCCTGGAGCGGGTCCTCGAAGGGGCTCGCGTCGACACCGCCGAAGGACGCGCGCGTGCGGGCGAGCTGGCCCTGGACGTACTGGCCGAGCACCCCAGTGAGCTGGTGCGTGACCAGTACGTCATGGAAGTGGCCGACCGCCTGCGGCTCGATCCCACCACGCTGCGCTCGCGGGTGGCGGAGTTGGCCAAGCACCCTCGAGAGCGCGGCGCGCGCGAGGTCGCGAACCGGCCCCCGTCCCCCCCAGTGCGGCCGCGCTCTACGTTGCCCCGCCCCGGTCTCGAGGCGCTGCGGCTTTACGTGCACGGTCCTTCGGTGATGAAGGAACGGCTCATCACGCCCTACTTCGTCAATGAAGTGCAACGAGAGATCTTCGAGGCGCTGATCACGAACCAGCCGCTGTCGGAGTTGATCGACGACCTCGAGCGTCGCGGCCAGGACGAGGCCGCCCAGGTCCTGAGCGAGCTGGCCGTAGATGAACTCACTCGCCCTTACGCCGCGAGTGATCTCACGGCCGTCGTGGCCCAGCTGACGCGTAGCGCCGTCGCCGAAGAGCTGCGATCGCTCGATCGCGACATGCGCGAAGGACGCGTCACTCCCGACGTCGCGATGGCGACGAGTCGCGACGTCAAAGAGCGAGTCGAACTCCTCGAGACGGGCCACGCTGAGATCGCCGAGCGCGAGCTTCGTCATTGGCTCTTAGAGCGCGCGTCCCAGCACACATCGTGAGTCGAGGTACGCGGGGCTTCATCGGGGGCATGGCGATGCTCGCGCCGCTCAGCGTAGACGAGGAGCGCGCCTTGTACCCCCTCATCCAACAGGGCCGTAACGCCAGCGCGGAGATGGTGAAGAACGAGTCGAGCGATTCCCAACGGCGTCAGCGATTGCTGCGCGCGCGCCAAGAGGGCCAAGAGGCCGAGTCGACCTTGTTGCGAGCGACCTTTGGACTGGTGCGCGCGCGAGTGCTCGAGCGGGGCTACCGGTTCTACAACGAGGACCTGGAGGCGGCTGGGGTCGAAGGGCTGGTCAACGCGCTGCGTCGCTTCGATCCCGCCCAGGGCAACCGCTTCGCTACGTACGCCAACTACTGGATCACGAAACTCGTCAACCAAACGGTTCAACAACAAGCTGGCCTCAGTGACGCCGAGATGCGGCTCATCTTGAAATATCAGCGGTTGGCGAGGTCCAAGCCGGATCGGCACCTCACCAAGCGCGACGTGGCCCAAGAGATCGGCATCTCCCAGGTCAAGGCGCAAGAGATCATGCAACTCAGTCGTGAACTCCAGGCGCGGCGCTTTGCCTCGGTGGAGATTGAAGACGTCGCCGATTCGAGACCCTCGAGTGATCTCCACGACGCGCCGTCGTGGGTGATTGAGGAGTTGCGACGTCTCACCGGGGAGGACTTCGACGCGTTCTGGCAGTCCACGTTTAAAACGATGCCGATGGAAGAGATCGCTCGAGCGCACGGCATCTCTCGTCAAGCCATGACCAAACGGATCGAACGATGTCGACGGGCCGTGAGGGAAAGCCCCGACGCGCAACGCCTGCAGCGTTGGTTCGATCGACAGTGAATCACCGGGTCAGTGCTAACGTAACTACGCTTTAGGGTTCCTTCCCAGATAGCTCAATTGGCAGAGCAAGCGACTGTTAATCGCTAGGTTGCAGGTTCGAGTCCTGCTCTGGGAGCCACTGTGATGTCTCAGCATTTAATGGACAGCTGAACCCACAGAGCCTATTTCAAGCCGTTGGTAGTTGACCGAGGGGTCGAGTGTGAAGCGTCGTAAGACGCTGCGATCTTCCGCCACGACGTGCACTTCTCGTCCCGTAATCAGCATCAGAACCCGTATTCCTTGGTGACGGCGGCCCAAACTGATGTGGTGGAGATTGCCGTTGTAACGAAGGGTGAAGGTGCCATTGGCGTGCACTTTGTCGCGTCGAACCCGAGGGAGCACGCCCAGCGGTTGGCCGTTGAGCTCGTGGACTGCCTTTGCTCGTTGACGATACGTGCGCATCGGAGGTTGACCGTGCGCCTGGTGCGGACGCCACTCGTTGTAAAGGGCGACGAAGCGATTGACCTGACGTTGGAGCTCTTTGATCGAGTCGACCTCGGGCTGGCCGGCGAGCCACTTCTTTAAGGTCTTGTGGAATCGTTCGACCTTGCCCTGGGTCTGGGGATGGTAGGGCTTGCCGTGTTTAAAGGTGATCCCGAGCGCGTTCAACTCTCGCTCGAGGGCCGTGTAGCTGCCGCGGTAGGCGGCGGTGTAGATCAGACCATTGTCGCTGAGCACACTGGTCGGGAGGCCGAACTCCTTGACGGTGGCCCAAAAGAGACGCTGGACTGCGCTGGTGCGTCGCGACCGCGAGCACGGTCGAGCTGAGCGCGGCGCGCGAGTGATCGTCGATGAAGTTGACGATCTCGACGTTGGTGCCGTTCGCCAAGTGCCAGTGGGTCATATCGCTCTGCCAGCACTCGTTGGGAAGTTCCGAGGCGAAGCGAATCCAACTGGTGCGGGGCCGCTTTTGGGGCTCGGCCGTGACGAACCCGCGACGCACCAGCACGCGGTGAATGGTGGCGAGCGCCGGGGCGGGCGAACCGGACTCTTTGAGGTGATATTGAATGGTGCGAGCGCCCGCGTCGACGTTTTCATCATCCAGGCGCTTGCGCCACGCGACGATCTCGTCTTCTTGGGCCGGTGACGTTCGATTCGGGGCGTGACGAGGACCTCGCTTGTGCGCCACCAGAGCGTCTTCGCCACCGTCGCGATAACGCCCGGCCTGCTTCGCGACCCAGGACTTCGATCGTCCCGTCGATATCGCCACCGAACGCAGTGAGCGTCCCTCTTCCACCACCGCCAGCGCGGCGTATTTTGCAAGTTCCATCGACACACCCCATCACAAGGTGTCCACGAAATGCTGAGACATACTGTCCACGAAAATGTGGAACTTTAGACTGCTCTGGGAGCCACTGCTCTGTTCTATCTCGGTTGATCTCGTAAAGGTCAATAACGGATGATCTGTTACTTAGTAACGCCTGATGCGTGGCACGATAACGGCTGATCCTTGACACTTGGCCCCTCGGAAGCGTCGACTTAGACGTCGAGGAGGTTGGGCGAGCGGGCGGCTCATCGGTCCGAACACTCGTGGCTGAGAGAACTACTGTGGCGGGAATGTTCCAAGAGGAGGCCCCGTGTCGTACGACGTGCAATCTGATCCCCGGTTAGACCCTCGTATCAAGGCGGTGCTGAATCTGTTTCCCCAACTGAAGATGCTCGACGCCGAAAGTCGCGAAGAGCTGATCGCCGAAGCCGCTTCGCCTGAGGGCCTTGCGCGTACCGAAGCCACGGCCGGTTTCTTGAATATGTGCGACAGCGAAGAGGTCGCGCCCTCTAAAGGTCTGCGTTTTTCGACCGAGGACATCGTTTCTTCGCCCGATGGCAATACCATCAAGCTGCAGATCATTCGTCCGGACAACGACCAGACGGTGGCCTGTGTTTATTACATCCACGGCGGCGGAATGGCGTCGATGTCGAGCTTTTATGGGAACTACCGAGCGTGGGCGAGGATCATTGCGTCAAAGGGCGTGGCCGTGGTGCTGGTGGAGTTTCGTAATTCGTTGGTGCCCTCGGCGGTGCCCGAGCTAGCGCCGTACCCAGCTGGACTAAACGACTGTGTGTCGGGACTTAAGTGGACCGCGGCTCATGCAGCTCAGCTAGCCATTGATCCGGCGCGGATCATTGTGGCCGGCGAGAGTGGTGGTGGCAATCTGACCCTGGCCACGGGGCTCAAATCGAAGCGTGATGGCGAAATCGGCCTGGTCAAGGGTCTTTACGCGTTATGTCCTTACATCGCGGGCAGTTGGCCCGATGATCGGTACCCATCTTCAGTTGAGAACAATGGAATCCTCTTGGACCTGCATAACAATCGCGGTGCGATGGGCTATGGCATCGAGGCGTTGAGGGACCGCGACCCGTTGGCGTGGCCCGGTTTGGCCACCAAGGAGGACGTGCAAGGATTCCCAGCCACGGTCATCAGTGTCAATGAGTGCGATCCCCTGCGAGATGAGGGCATCGCCTTTTATCGTTTGTTGCTTTCGGCCGGCGTAGCGGCCCGGGGCCGCACGGTCCTGGGCACTATGCACGGTACGGAAATCGTTCCAATTATTTGTCCCGAAGTGAGCCACAGCACGGCCGTTGACATCGCGGCGTTCGCATCGTCGTAAGGGAAGCTGAGTACTGTTCTCACATGAGATGCGAGGAAACTGACTTACGCGCCCTGCTATTTTGATGACGTCACAAGGACTCGGGTAGCCGTATTTCTTCTGGCTCTGAAGGGCCGTAGCTCAGTGGTTAGAGCAGGGGACTCATAATCCCTCGGTCGTGGGTTCGATCCCCACCGGCCCTACTAATTTCTAAAAGTATAGATTGCTATCTAAAAGAATAGGGTTCTATACTATTAGATAATGAACCTCTCAGACCCTTCAATGGCAATTACCTCATCGTTGGACGGTCCCGTTCTGGTTGTGCTTGCGAGCGTGGGAAAGCCACTGACTGTTTCTGAAGTTGCAAGCAAATCAGCACGCGGTTCCGAAATTGGAATCCGAAAGTCCTTGGGACGACTCTTGGCGCAAGGCGTCGTTGTGTGCACGGAACTTGGTAACACTCGCGTCTATAGCCTCAATCGGGACCATCTGGCAGCAGCAGTGGTAGTTGAAATGGCAGAAATGCGCTCGGAGCTTTGGCGAAGAATTGCTCGAGAAGTCGAGCGATGGACTGTTCGACCTCTTTACGCAAGCGTCTTTGGCTCTGCCGCTCGTCACGAGGGAGACACTGACAGTGACATAGATCTTTTGGTAGTGCGACCCTCAACCATCTCTGAAGTCAATGAAGCTCAGAAGAGCAAGTCAATCTGGTCAGCTTTAGGCATGTGGGCTGAAGTGATTTCTACGAGGGTGATGTCCGAATCGCAAATAAAGAAATGGGAGTCCAACGTCGACAACTTGCATGATTTGGTGCGACGATGGACCGGGAATCCTCTACAAGTCGTCAGCATTACGGCTATTGAATGGTCAGAAAATCGACGCGCCCGGAGTGAGATTTATTTGAACATCACTCAAGACGAGGTAAGGCTCTATGACGAGCTCGCTCCAGTCAAATACAAATATCCGAAAGGACGGATCGGCCAATGACATCGAGAATTCGAACGGTCGCTTGCAACCTTCGTGAGGCTCGACAGCGCCTCAATACGGCGCGGGCTTACCTTGAGGTCGCGGAGGTGATCTTGGGTGACGAACGTCGTGAATTCTCCGGTGTCGTAGCCGGTAATGCAGTACTGGCGGGAATAGCTGCTGCAGATGCAATGTGTGGAAAAGGGCTCAAGAAGTGTTTTCGAGGCGAAGATCATCGTCAAGCCGCTGAGTTGCTTGAGACCGCATTCTTCGATGGGCCAAAGTGCAAGAAGATTTTGCTGCGACTCTTGGACTTGAAGGACGCGGCGCATTATGGCTTCCAAGATTTTTCAAGAGTGAACGCCAAAAAGGCGGTCACGCTTGCGCAAGAATTGGTAGGCAGCGCAGACGACATGTTCCAGCGTTAACTTTCTTCCGGATTGATCACTTTCGCGGAATGTAGTATCTGCTACTCCCTTGCTACTCCAAATTTCAGGCCGTCTGGACGGTTCCAGTACTTGGTGGATTCTCGCAAGGATTCAGAGTCACTTACTGGACCGAACGGACGCTGTGCACTTATTGCGTGCATCTCATAATCCCTCGGTCGTGGGTTCGATCCCCACCGGCCCTACTAATCAAATAAAGGCTTTTCGAAGGTTAGTGGTCATCCTTCGATCAATAATCTCACGGACAAATGCCCGTAAACAGTGGCCAGGAAAGCAGCGAGGAGCTTCCGGAAACAGAGCCGAAGCCCCGTGGCCGAATCATTGGCTGGGACGACACCGCCGCTGTCGCCTGGCGAATCATATCTAAGAACCTCTACGAAGCCCGAAAGCGATTCCGAATTAGCAAGCGAGAGGCTGCCCGCCGAGGCGCCTCAGTGCAAAAGGCTCGCGACGATGTTGATAGTGAGACCGATGATCATCGCCCCGAAGAGGAACGACACGAGGGCGTGTCGAAGCGCGACCCTGCGGATTCGTCTCGACTTGAGGTCCGTGTCGGAGACCTGGAATGTCAGCCCGATGGTGAATGCGACGTAGGCGAAGTCGAGGTAGTCCGGCCGCTCGTCGGAGTGAAAGTCGATCCCGTCACCGTGGCCCGTGCCGTAGTACTCCCGCGCGTAGCGCAACGTGAAGACCGTGTGCACACAGGCAAAGGCGAGGGCAACGCTCAGCACACCGAGTGCAATTAGGAGTGCCTTCGTTCCCCCGTGGGAGTGCGCGGCCTTGACCAAGACGAGCCCGACGGCCCCCAGACACGCGAGTCCGGCACCAATAATGATGAGGTCCGTGACTGCCACGCTCGGGTCCTCACGCGTGGCCAGGCGCGACGTCGCCCCAGCGTCGAGCCCTGCGATCGACCGCCAAACCCGGCCCAGGTACACGAGCGCGGCGGCCACCCACCCGAGCAGCGGCGCTGCTTGCCAGACGACGAACGGACAGGACGCGCCAGCAACTGCCGCGCCAACCGCGCCGGCGAGGATAACTGGTCGCACCGCGGGCGGGACGCGGCCTATTCCAACTTCCTGATCGTCCTGTCCGCGTCGACGATCCTTTTTCTCGCGTGCGACCATCGCTGCAATCTCCTCAGACTGTTCAGCCAGCGCCCCTGACGCCCGCTACCGGTGGGATCCTATCCTTGCCGCCATCTGCCGATGCGATCGAGTGACGCGTGACTGCTGAGATCAGCCCGGCGAGATCGAGTACACGTACACAGCACCAGGAACGGGGTTGCCGCACAAGAGCTGGACTCAATGCTTGCTTTCGAAGTCAACCAGTGGGTGACCGTGTTCCATGAAACCATGTCAGATAGCGGAAGTTCTCTCAGATTCGCGTGTCTTGTTGGGCTCGACGCAGTTGAGGATGCACTGGGGCATCTTGGATTCGACCGCGAGGTTGGCGAAGGAAGCACCGAAGGTCACCAAACTCTAGATCATGGAATTGGACTTGTCGATATGTTGGACGAAGTGCGAAGTTCGCTCTGATGTTGAACACACCAGGAAGGTTGAGGCTCCTCCGCTGCATCACCAGGTCATGTCAATGGGAGCCTTCGAAATCCCACGGTTCATCCCACATACCAAACCGACACCACCGGACGAATCCGACATCACCGGACCAGTTTTCTTCCAAATCCGGATGAATCCGACCTCACCGGACCATTCCGACCGAATGCATCCACCTCATAATCCCTCGGTCGTGGGTTCGATCCCCACCGGCCCTACTGCTTGAAGTTTCTCTGCGTCGTGTGGATGGTCACAATCAAGATCGATAGTGAAACCGGGCTTGAAGAATGATGACATCATCGTTTTCAACTACGTAAACGAGTCGGTGTTCTTCGTCGATTCTCCGAGACCAACAACCTTCCATGGCGTGTCGAAGCGGTTCGGGTTTACCAATACCTTCGGTCGGGTGGCGTAAGACGTCCTTGAGAAGTCGATTCACACGTTTCAAAGTCGTTTTGTCACTGGTCTGCCAGTGGCAATAGTCTTCCCAGCCGAGGGAAGTAAACACCAAGCGCATTAAGAGAGTTCGTGCTCTTCGAACTGACCCGATCGGGCTTGAGCCAAGCTCTCCAACAAACGTCGAGCGTTGGCAGGAGTGCGCAAGAGGTGTGCTGTTTCATTTAGAGCGTCAAAGTCGGCACGAGAGATGAGCACAGCGTCGCCCCTCTTGGACGTAATCTCGACGGGTACTCGGTCATCGTTGACTTGCTGGATCAGAGGAAACAGGTTCTTTCGAGCCTCGCTTGCGGTGATCGACATCGGCTCTCCTGTCATTAATTCGTTTGGTACCATTTATCGTACCATATCTGAAGGGATGTGCATCTTTCACAACGGTCGCGGGGTGCCTGGTTTGCTACTCCTTTGCTACTCCAAAATGTGGACTCAGTGGACACACAGAGTCATGAGTGGACCGGTACGAAAATCTAGGTGAACGGGGTGGACGCAGAATTACCCCGTGCACATACTGCGCCCCACTCATAATCCCTCGGTCGTGGGTTCGATCCCCACCGGCCCTACTGCGCGTCACTTCTCGTAGTCATTTCCCGTAGTGGTATCGCGTTCGAAGAACCACAATGTCGTTGCCGTCCACACGGAATATACGTGCCGGTGGTGCATCTACTCGGCCAACGCTGAAAAGTCACCACTCTATAATCGACCCATGTCAGTGTTTGAAGTTGTCACCACGGTTGATCGTCCCGATCTGCACGATCAGTTCGAAGAGGCGTTCAGACCAGTGTGGCCGGAATTCATCTTTCATGATTCCGTCTCGAACCAATATGTCGGTCAGGTCCAAGAGCGTTTCCCTCTCTATGACGTGACTGTTGTGGAAGGTGACAGGGTCGTTGCTGGTGGCTGGGGCGTGATCTTGTCTTGGAACCAAACAATCGACGATCTACCCGACGGTTACGACGGCGCTCTCATCAGATCGATTACGCTGAACGATGAAACTGCTAGGAACACTCTCAGCGTCATGGCCACCGCCGTTCGACCCGATTGTCAAGGAAATGGGTTGTCGGCTCTCGTCCTGACAGAATTACGCCAGCGGGCCTTTGCGGGCGGTTTGACTTCGGTCATCGCTCCGGTCCGGCCGACTCTGAAATCGAGCTATCCATTGACTCCGATGGAGAAGTTCGCCAATTGGCGACGGACCGATGGCGAGCATGTTGACCCTTGGATTCGGATACACGAGCGGCTCGGAGCTGTGGTTCTAGGAGTTGCTGCAAGGTCTATGGTGATTTCGGGATCTGTCGACGATTGGGAAAAGTGGACCGGAATGCTCTTTCCAGAGAGCGGTACGTACGTTGTTCCCGATGCGCTTGACCTCGTTGTGATTGACCGTGTCGCGGATGTCGGTACGTACGTCGAACCAAACCTTTGGATGCATCATTCTTGAGCCGTACTTGATTTTGATACCTCGTGCACGTTCCCGGGCGTGGGAAACCGCCAGTGGCTGGTGGGAGATTGTTGACTCGGCCCTCCGAAATGCACCTCCGCGCGACGATTGTCATTCAGAAAATCCCACGTTTCATCCCATATACCAGACCGACACCGCCGGACAGATCCGACACCGCCGGACGAGATTTTTCGTGAATCTGGATGATTTCGACACCACCGGACCATTCCGACCGATTGCATCCACCTCATGATCCCTCGGTCGTGGGTTCGATCCCCACCGGCCCTACCAGGAGAAATACTCAGTTTCAGAAGTATGGATTGCTTCTCTTCTGCTACTCAAATTCAGTGGAGAAATCTGCTCTGCCCCCTATTTAGCAACTATTCTTTACAAGTATGGAGAAAGTAAAGAAAGTTAATCGAGGGGCGAAGATCAGTTCCAAGCATCAGGTGACAATTCCCCAGGAGGCCATGCGCAATGCCGGGCTCGAAGCAGGTGAGAGATTGAGGGCCCGAGCTGATGGGCCCGGTCGCGTGGTACTCGAACGCGAAACAGACATCCTGGAGCTTTATGCGGGTTCCCTAACGGGTGTCTACGACGGCGAGACGCTTGCCCAACTTCGCGACGAATGGGACTGACCGTCATTGATGCGGGGGTGCTCATTGGTTTCCTGGACGAGAGCGACGTTCATCACGACGCGTCGACGCGAGAACTCGAGAGTGCGCGTCGTCGAGGAGAAATAGCGATACCCGCATCTGCCTTGGCGGAGTCAATGGTGGCCCCAGCACGAAATGGTGATTCTTCTTTAGAAGCGGTGCGAGAATTCATTGATCGACTTCCCGTTGGTGTCGCCAAACTCGATGTCGAAATAGCAATCATTGCCGCACAGATTCGCGCCGGACACGGACAACGGCTTAAGTTGCCCGACGCTTTGGTCGTGGCTACCGCTATCAACTTGGAAGCCAATGTCTTGGTAACTACCGATCGAGGGTGGCCTTCAAACGCGACTCTAGGATTTGACGGCATCATCGTCACAATCTGAGTAAAGCGAGCCAGAAGCTGCTACTCCCTTGCTACTCCAATACTTGGACTTAATGGACGTCCACACCATTTTGTGGACTTTCTCGGGGACCTGAGCACACTGGGAGGACGTAATGGACCTGATGAACTATTTGCAGCCCTCTCATAATCCCTCGGTCGTGGGTTCGATCCCCACCGGCCCTACTTCACAGTGCGCACCCGATGATGACCACTCACACAAAGTTCCCTCCGTTTTCTTTTGGCTTCGACGCCGAGGGGGCTCTGATGACGCCGTTGCTACGAGTCAGCGCCGTGTGTACAAGGCGAAGTCCCAGCATGAGTGTGCCTAAGAATCCCAAGGCAACGAAGATGAAAGCGAGCGCCGTGCCTTGACCCGCGATTACGCGCACGATCATCCCTAGTGCGACCGTTGCAAGCCATACCTCCACGCCTGCGCCGAGCGAGACGAGGCGCTGGTGACGCAAGAGCACGATGAGCCAGCCGATCGTGAGACCGACCGCAAAAGGCCACGTTGTCGATATCATGCCGACGAGGTCGACAACGTGGTGGTGGGTAGATCGACCGATGCCAACAAAGAGCAGTACGACGAGAAGATCAGCGGCTATCCAATATCGAGTCATAGTTCTGAACTCTAACGATCGCTGGACAGAAATTGAAGTCGACTCGTAGAGGTGGCCCCGTTCGAACCAAGCTTCTCGAATGACCCGGTCCTAAAGGACGACTCTGTTTCCAAAGGTATGAAATCGCTTCATCGAATGTGAAGATTAACGCCAAAAAGGAGGAGTGGCCACAAGATGACAGCCAGTGCCGCTGACAGAACGGCCTTGAGATTGGCGACGTGGGCAAAATACTTGTGGGAGTTTGCAATTATCACGCCGACAACGAGATAGACGAATGAGATGATTGAACTGAAAAAACCTCGAAACATTATGTAATCACTTCCCGGAAATTATCGGCGAATCCGAAGTTCTCCACCGTCGGAGACGAGAACACCGAGGTTCACCAGACTCTAGATCATGAACTTGGACTTGTCGATATGTTGGACGAGGTGCGAAGTTCGTTCTGATCTTGAACACGCCAAGAAAGTTGAGACCCCTGCGCGGCATCACCAGGCCATGCCAATGGGAGCCTTCGAAATCCCACCGTTCATCCCGTTACCAAACCGACACCACCGGACGAATCCGACACCACCGGACAAGTTTTCTTTCTATTCCGGATGGATCCGATCTCACCGGACCATTCCGACCATTTGCTTCCACCTCATAATCCCTCGGTCGTGGGTTCGATCCCCACCGGCCTTACTAAACCGAGAGAAATTCGGACGAGGAAATCGTGCTTCGCAGCAAAGTACTTCGTGCCAGATGTATTGATCCAGCATCGGAAAATTCTCGGCAATTTTTCGATCGGGCCCCGAGCGATGGTTAATACTCAATTACGTAAGGCGTCGGCTGTCGTCCGTCAACGTCGGAGAAGCCATAGATTCGAGCGAGATCTCCAACCGCCAAGGTTTGCCCGGATCTTCTTGAGACTGATGGGTCACTTGCGAGAGCTGTTACGGCGCGACCAATGTAAGTCACCGACTCCATCTCCGCTTGTTGCCTCTCAGAAAGTCCGGACATTCGCTCCACTGCCATCCAGCCAGGAGATACTCCCACGATGGCCACATCGGAGTCCTTTGTCTCATCGGCTAGCGCTGACACAAGTCGGCACACGGCATTCTTCGCGACGTCGTAAAAGGCATTGCCTAGGTAACGTCGTCCGCGGGTGAACGTCGTTAGTACTGCAAGTCCGTGTCCCGATTCTTGAAGTAGTGGAAGACCATAAAGGCATGAGGAGAAGTGGGAGCGCAGTCCTGAGGTGAACATTCCGTCCCAACGATCCATCGACTGTTCCGAGAATGATTGCGAGAACCATTCGTTGTGTTCCGAGTAAGGCATGTAGCCGCCCCATGCGTTCGCCACGAGCACGTCGAGGTTTCCAGCTTCATTTCGGATCTGATCGAACAGTGAGCGCACCTGACTGTCGTTAGTGTGATCGCAGACAACTGCAATTCCTCGACCACCAACTGCGGATACCTCATCGGCAGTGTCCTCCACCGAGTGGGGAAATTCTGTAACTGCAGCATGCCCGCGCGTGCTTCGACCCGTAACGTAGACGGTCGCGCCTTCCATGCCGAGCTCGGTCGCAATCCCTCTTCCGGCGCCTCTACTTGCTCCAGTAACTAACGCAATCTTCCCTTGTAGACGAGGCATATCCAAAGGGTATTCGACTTAGGTACTTCAGGAGTCGGGGCCAGCCTAGAAACGGAGTCCACGTAAATCGCCTCACTATTTCTTGCGTTTAGTCGTCACGGTAGCCGGTTGGAAATCCCACGTTTCATCCCACATACCAAACCGACGCCACCAGACCAAACCGACACCACCGGACGAAGTGCCCGGCAACTCTCGGACCAATCCGACCCCAATACACTAAACCGACCGTTTGCTCCCACCTCATAATCCCTCGGTCGTGGATTCGATCCCCACCGGCCTAACTAAGTGGTTTTGGTCCGAAGAAAGTGGCCCACGTATTAGGTGGTTCGCCACCTGCTTTACACGGGATCAGGACCTGTTTGAGACCTAGCCGCTAGGTCATTTTCTTCCAGATTGAAACGTGACTTCGGCTTTCACTTGTGAATGGCTCGCGGTTCCAGTCACTCCAGCGCTCGTGCAAGGTCATGCCCGCTATCCGCGCCATCAAATCCAATTCGGACGGCCATACGTACCGAAACGGCGCTGAAAAAGTCTCGAGGCGACCGTCGGTTACCCAGTAGTGATGAGAGTGTGCGATTTGCGTTGCGACGTCGTATTCTTCGAAACCAAGATGGGTTTCGGTCACGTCGAAGGCGTGAATGGTTTCACCAGGTGGAAGGCGCTGAAGTTCCGGTATGTAAACCTCGATAACGAAATAGCCGCCGGGCTTCAGGTGAGCTGCAACATTGAGAAAGCACTCAACTTGTGCGGCTTGTGTTGTGAGGTTGGTAATGGTATTGCGAACGAGATAAGCGAGCTCGAACGATCCCGCGACCTTGGTCGTGGCGAAGTCGCCAATGGTGACATTGATGTTGTCTGCGCCAGGTTTCAATTGGAACTGCTCGACCATGTCCGGAGACAGTTCAATCCCATGTACGCGAACACGACGTTGGCTCAGAGGTAACGCGATACGACCGGTGCCGATACCCAATTCAAGGGCGCTGCCGGAACCTGCCAGATCAGCGAGAAAGTCAACGGCCGGATCAACGACCGCTGGCTCCGCCAGGTTTGCCCACTTGGCGTCGTACCCTTTTGCTATTCGCTTGTCAAAGTAATTCTTTGTCATTGACCATCATGATATTCCCCCTCGAACGACGAGTCGCCGAAGAACTCTCCATTGGGTCGACAGCGAAGTCATCCTCGTAAAGCGCGTCAAGTTCGTTGACATTCATTGATGAGGCTGTTTGATTCTTAGCCACGGACGAAGTGAGGTTACGCCAACTAATTCACCGTCGATTCAATTAGGAACGTTGCTTGGCAAACTTAAAGTGGGAAATCTCACATTTCATCCCACATACCAAACCGACACCACCGGACCATTCCGACCGAATACAGCCGCTTCATAATCCCTCGGTCGTGGGTTCGATCCCCACCGGCCCTACCAGTATTACAAAGGCTTTACGCGATCGAGAGGGGCCGTCAAGGGCGACGGGCGCAACAGAACGACGACCATCCAGAAGTCTTGATGTCTAGAGGTCTCAATTAAATGCCCGCACCTTGAACTTGACGCAACGCGTTGTCAGGCGGTGACGTCAGTTCGGTTCTGCCTCAAGCAGGCTCGAACTAGGTGACTCCTTGATGTCAGACAGCCTGAAACCTCCCGCAGCGAGCAGTTCACGCCACTGGCGAGAAGTCCGCTCCCGCCCACCGTTCATCACCAGCATGACCAGGTCGATGAGCCAAGCGGGGTGTGGTTCGTTGGCCTCGGGAACGACCCATTCAAGCACGAGCAGTTTACCGTTTTCGCGAATGGCACGACGACAGCTCCGAAGTATTCGGACAGCGTCCTCGTCGTTCCAGTCGTGCAATATCTTCGAGAGCACGTAGCGATCGGCGCCCGGCGGGACGGCGTCAAAGAAGTCGCCACCTACTGCGTCGGTCCGATGGGCCAGACCGGCGGCGGCGAACTGTGCGAGGGCTCGGTCCAACGTATAGGGCAGATCAAAGAGAGTCCCGCGCAAGTTTGGGTTCCGGGTCAGCAGCGCCGTGAGGAGCGCCCCGTTGCCCCCTCCCACATCGACGACGGTGGTCACCAAAGACCAGTCGTAGTCGAGCAGGAGGGGCACCCGACGGGCGGCGCTGCCGGCCATGGCTCGGTCGAACTGCTCTGCCTCAGTCGGTTCTTCTGCCAGCCACTCGAAATGGTGCTTGTCGAAGAGATGATCGAAAGCCGGGGCTCCGGTGCGCACCGAGTGAAGGATGCTCTGAAACACTCGGTACTGGACTCCCGCCGACATCAAGGAGTGTGCTCGGAGCGAACTGCTTGTGTCAGATCTCAACAACTCGCCGACGGGCGTTAGAGCGAAGTAGTCTCCCTCGTGCTCATCGAAGACACCGAGCGAGGCAAGCGCGCGGAGTATTCGGCGGAGCGCGTCGGGATCCGCACCCGAGTCCTTCGCAAGATCGCCCACGGGCCTGGGTCCGCCGGCTAAGAGATCGGCGATCTTGAGTTCAGCCACCGCGGCTACCGCTTGGGTCACGATGTAGCCCTGGGTAAGTGACAACAACTTTGCCGCCGGGTTAGCTGGCCGTATTGCAGCGACGCCGACTTCAACCGAGTCGCTCGGACCTCGCGCAGCGGAGTCGCCCTCCGCAGCGTCTCCCGCTGGGGCATCGTTCATGAGGCTCCCAAGTTATCATCGCGGCCTCTGTCACGCGGGGTTATTTATGCTTCGAGCGCCTCAGTGAGCGGGTCGCGTCCGGCGATCTGAGCACCTACGTCAAAGTCGGGGAGGCTCGACCTTCTCGTACCACCATGAGGTTAGGCGCTGATGTTCACAAGGCCATTGTTGTGCTCGCGTTCACGTTGTTGATTGCGGTCGTGCCGGGCGCCCGACGCTCATAACTTTCGTTTTCGAACGTCGAGGAGTCCAGTGGAGAATCGTTGCTGCTCAGAACACCAACGTTCCGTCCACGTCGAGCTGACAATGGCGAAAATCCCACATTTCATCTCACATACCAACCGACGCCACCGGACGAATCCGACGCCATTGGACACGTCTTCTTTCAATTTCGGATGAATGCGACGCCACCGGACCATTCCGACCAAAACATCCACCTCATAATGCCTCGGTTGTGGGTTCGATCCCCGCCGGCCCTATGATCTGACACTCATATTGCTGATTACCTTGCCGTGATATAGGGTCCGCACTCGAGGTTGGCGTGGGAGATTGCATTTCTGGTGTTTGGCCGGCAATATTCATTTCTCAATGAATGAATGTGAAACGATTAGATAGTGAACGACGAAGAAATAATTCTCGATGGAGGAGCGACAACGCAGGTCACAAGAGTTGGCAACGTCGTCTACCGATCGCCAAAGCCTCAAAGCAAAACCGTCCTCAATCTTCTCGGGTTTCTTGACAGTGTGGGTTTTTCGGGATCTCCTCGACCTATCGGTGACGGCTTTGCTCCCGACGGTCGCGAGATGCTTGAGTACATCGAAGGAGAGAGTCCTCAGCCATTCGCATGGTCCAATGAGGCGACCTATGAGATTGGCGAACTTCTCCACAAACTTCACACCGTGGCTTCGAAGTGGACACCTCCGGCGGACGCCTACTGGCACCCGTGGTTTATGCGAGAGATGATTGGGCAGAGATCAGTGATTGGACATGGTGACCTGGGCCCGTGGAACATTCTGGCAATGGACGGGCGTCCAGTCGCGTTCATCGACTGGGATCGCGCGGGACCGTTGGATCCGGTGTGGGAACTGGCTCACGTTGCGTGGCAAAACGCACAACTCTACGACGAAGACATCGCTGAAATGAACGACCTTCCCGACGTAGAGCAACGAGCGTTACAGGCAAGGTTGATCCTGGATGGTTACGGCCTTGACTACTCGGACCGGGTGGGTTTCGTCGACCGAATGATTCATCTGGCAGTGTGGAGCGCTCGCGAGGAAGCTATCGACTTCAACGTCGTGCCCGACACCACCAGTCCGAGTCCCAGCGGTTATCCAGTTCTTTGGGCCGTGACGTGGCGGGCTCGAAGCGCCGCCTGGATGCTCGATAGACGACCGATGTTACAGAAGATCATCGAAAGCATTTGATGACGAGGACCTGAACTCGCTGGGGACTCTAAGGCGAAACTCCCCTTTCGGACACTGCGTACTTCGACTCGCCGACACGAACCCATGCGTTGAATGCTGTCTATAAGTCCCACGCTTCAACCCACGTACCAGTACGACACCACCGGCCCTCTTACAAATGGTGCTCTTGGAAGGACAAAAGTTCTTCGACGATTTCGTTCCAGTGCCGTGGAACTATCAAGTGGCCTTCGCCAGGAAAGATGGTCACACGGCTTCCAGCAATTCTTCCGGCGAGGAGTTTTATTGATTGGATAGGAACATTGGTGTCCATCTCCCCATGCCAGAAGCTCACAGGAGGTTTGATTGCACTGGGATCGAAATCCCATGGAGTAGCTGCGAGATGAGCTTCCTGAATGAATCCGCGGACGCCTTGGCGGAACATTTCCGGACCAGCGTCAATCATCTTCTCGCGCGTTCGCGGATCTAACAGAACCTCTCGGTCAGCGATTGGCACATGCTTATCTTGTGCAGCCTTATCGATTACTTTCGTCGGATTGCGCTTGACCTGTCGGGCGTGTGGTGCGGCTATCAACCACAGGACGGCGGGCATCATTCGGGCCACCGCGAATATCAGCCGGTTTAGAGAATTCATGCCCTTACGATCATCGGGACTAGTGAACATTCCGGCGCCGCTTATGCTCGCCGCGGCAATCACGCGATTTGAAAGGCCATGGGCGACGGCCAATGCATGTGGTCCGCCTCCAGAAAATCCCGCTACCAGAAAACGCTCGATGCCGAGTGAATCTGCTAACTGTCGTACGTCGTGCGACCAGTCGGTGAGGCGTCGTTGCGGTTGGAAAGTGGACAGTCCCACTCCTGGCCGATCGGGAGCAATAATCCTTACATTGGACGGTGTCTCGCTCCACATTTCTGGTACGTCAAGCCGCGAACCGGGAAGCCCATGGAAGAGGAACAAAGGAGGTTGATCCGGTTTGCCATATTCGGCGTAGCCGAGCGATCTGCCGTCAGCAAGGACCACTACTTGATTGAACAGTGCGTCCGATTTTGGCACCTTCTCAAATTATCGAACTTCTCGACGAGAGATTCCACGTTTCATCCACATACCAAATCGACACCACCGGACAAAGCCTTCAGACATTTTCAGGCCAATCCGACGTCACCGGACCAGTCCAACATTTTGCTCCCTAGGTCGAATTGCGTTTCTTCGCTTCAATGAGGAAACGCTGTGAATGAGAGAGAAAACCGCCATCTTTTTCGATGTGCTTGTGCATCTCAAAAAGACGCTTTTTATATTTCTCGACAGTGAAATCTGGAACGGTCCATATGACCTTTCGTAGAAAGTAGACAACGGCACCAACGTCGAAGAAGACAACGGGTAACGACTCCTCTCTCATATCGATTACGTTCAGTCCGACTGATGAGGCAATCGCGGCTGCACGACGTGCACTTCGAGAATCTGAAACCGGTTGTGGGCCCATCATGAAATTCGTAAGTTCGCTGTTTGTTCCCTTTCCGACCTGCTGAGAGAAGTACGTTCCCCCGGGTTGCAAGACTCTCGCGATTTCTGTCCACAAGGTAAGGGTTGGATGGCGGCTAGATACAAGGTCGAAGCTCTCGTCCGGGAACGGGAAATCCGACTTGTCCTCAATTTCAACAATCGAAACATCAAAACGGTGTAGATTTTGCTTCGCGATTTTTACGTTGTCACTCCAAGACTCGGAGGCGACGATGACCCGAGGATTAGTGGGAAGCTGAGAAAGTATTTCAGCGAGGCGCTCACCTCCGCCGGTCTGGACATCAAAGACTGCGTCCGCTCTGGCGACTCGTTGGCACAAGGCTTGGGAATACTTCCATGAAGGGCGCTCTTCGGTCGCTCTGTCTTTGAACCAAGAGAAGTCCCAGCCCTCCGTGGGCTCTGAATTCCCCTCAGCGAGCAGCTGCTCAAATTTCGAAGAAGCCGTCATGGGGCCATTATGCCGCCGAATACCTCAGCCACCATCTTTTCGCTCATCCACAATCATGTTGCGCCTTTAATGAAAGCACTGCTCAACTAATCGCCCCGAAAATCTCACGCTTCATCCCATATACCCAACCGACGTCACTGAACTAATTCGACACCTCCGGTCAAGGGGCCGACCGATTTTCGGATGGATCCGACGCCACCAGACAGCGCCGACCGTTTGCTCCAACCTCATACTCCCTCGGTCGTGGATTCGCTCACCACCGGTCCGATGACCGTGTACTGTCCCGTCTGCTCAGATGCCGGGAAAGATGGGGCGAAGAAAGTCAGCGACGTTTCCGCTCGCCGAAGCGGGGGAGTGCTTCTTATCAAGGCGCCCGTAGATCAGTCGGACTAACGCTTCGGCGGGGATTTCGAGGTCCACCGAACCCTCGTGACGAGCTTCGACGAGATCAACAGTGTCGATGTCAAGAACCAGCGTGAAGTCGCGAACCGGGTCGACTGTTCGCAGGGTCACCTCCCTGGCCACGCCTGTGGGCTTGGCGGCTCGCGCAACGATGAATTGCACGCCGTCGAGGATCGCGTTGGCGGCGCCGTTGGGAAGTGTCGCGAGGGGGTCAATCGCGACCTCGATGTCCCAGGTGTGGAGTACGTGTTCACCGAGACGTAGCCCGACCAGGCCATCGAAGTCGAACGAGAAAGGTCCCATCATGAAGTGAAAGGTCCGGCGCTGTTCGTCGGTCGCCATTTCGAGAGAGGATTGGATGGCGGCGTCACTCACGAGACAGTCCTTCACCTGGGTCTTTGGATCCTTGGCGTTCCACTCGTCCCACACCGAGGCGTTGAAGGCTGGATCGCTCTCGCGGTTGGCGATTGAATCTTCGAAACGGCGTTCACCGATGACGGCACCTGAGCCGAGGTGCGAAAAGGTGTCAGCTATGGTCCAATCGCTCGGGTACGCGGGAGAAGTGTATTTGGCCGGGTCAATGCGAGAAGCCACTTCCTTAAGGTGGCGCACAGAATCCGCCAGTACGTGCAAACGGTTAACCATGGCCATCGACCCCTTTTATCGTCGGGGCACAGTGTAAGGGGTCCATTGACTTTCTCGACACAATCCCACACGAAAAGCGCGGCGCCGAGCCGTAAGGTAATCAGTACCCACTAATGATTCGCGGAGGAGTTCGCGTGAAGTCGTTCTCGCACTGGTCCGATCCGACGTGGCGCTTCCTTCGCATCACGTCGTTCGTTACGGCGGGCATCACACTCATATGCCTCGCCGTTGTTCTGGCCGGCGAGAGTTCATGGCGTTATCCACTCGCCGTGGCTGTCGTAGCCAACATTTTCGTCATGTTCTTAGTCGTGCTCGCTACTTATGAACTGCGCGGCAAGTAGCGAAGGACTCATTCACCCTCGGGATCGCGCCCGTGTCATGCCTCGATTACTTGCGACTGGCGACGAAGACGGGGATGTCGCGTGTCGTCTTCACTTGGTACTCGGCGTAAGGCGGAAAGGCCTGTACCGCACGTTCCCACCACGTGGCGCGCTCGTCACCGCTGATCTGCCTGACCGTGACGTCGAAGGGTTCAGGCCCGTCTTGCAGCATTACCTCATCTGGGTAAGCGACGAGGTTGTAGTACCACAGCGGATTCTCGGGCGCGCCGCCCTTGGACGCCACGAGCGCGTATTCGCCATCGTGTTCTACTCGCATGACTGGCGTCTTTCTCACTTTTCCGCTTCGCTGGCCGCGCGTGGTGAAAATGACAATAGGTCGACCGGTGTCGCGCAACGTATTGGCCCGCGTGCCGCCAGAACTCTCGTACTCAGCCACTTGGTCGCGAACCCATTGCGCGGGGCTTGGCTCGTATTCGCCTTCAACAGGCATGGCGCCCCTTGAATCTAGGGGTGAAGTTGGTCATGGAAGCCCTTCTCTCCTCGAGGCGGAAACGATCCGTCGCGCGTGCGAATATCGTAAAACCTCTACTGCGTAAGCGCAACCTCGTTGAGCGATCAAAGAGGCACGTCGACGATGAGATCGCCTTCGCGCCAGTCGGGCAGGCGTTCCACGACGGCACCTTCGGGGTTGACCAGTGCGGCAAAGCCGGGGAAGTCTTCGTCCAAAGTCGATCCAGCCTGGCCGGCCAGTGCTATCCAGAGCCCTAAGCGCGTCGCGTGGCGACAAGCGTCGCCCAAACTCGACTGCTCCCACCAGGCGAAGCCGCTCCTCCAGGACGCCTCGTCGATTCGTCGACCGTAGAGACCGGGGGCGGCGGGGAAGAGCACGAGGTTGGCTCCAGCGTTCCAGGCATCATCGAACGGCGCGTCAAAGCCCGCCTCGGCGCAGATGGCAATACCGATCTTGTGGCGCCCAACATCAAAGACCGCAGAATCCGCGCTGGGGGAGAAGTGTTCTTCGCCCTCGCCGAGATGACGCTTCCGTTGAACGCCTATTCGTTGACCCTCGCTCGCCACCATCTGAGTGATGAAGGCGTCGCCACTAATTGCGACCTCGGCGAGACCAAAGGCGGCCGCGACGCCCGACTCCTTGGTTGCCGCTATGACAGTGGCGATATTGGAATCTTCTAGCGAGATCAGTCGCTCGGGATTCCTAAGAGGATCTACGGATCCGGTGAGGGACATCTCTGGAAAGAGGACCAGTTCACAGCCTTTCGAAGACGCGTCATCGAGTTTTTTCAGATGATTCGTGAGATTAAGTTTGAGGTCGCCCTTTGCACTTCGCATCGCCGCAAGCAAAATCCGCATTTCAATCTCCCATGGGGGGTCCGAGCAAGCACCGGCACTCACGCCCAAGGCCCCGAGGTTTCGGAGTGCTTCCTCGGCATCCACATCTGTGGTGGTCCTCACCTGTCGTTCGGACCTTGAGCGATGCCTTGCCAGGCGCTCCGGTCATGAACGTAGTTTCAGGATGTCGCCGCTACTGCTCGTTGATTCTCCTTCGAAAGAAATTGAGCACTGGCCCCGGAATGAATCGTTTTACAAGGTCGGTCTGATGACGCAAGCGCGCTAGATCAAGCTGGTCGGCTTTATGGAGAGCTTCCAGAGTTTGTAATTCAATTGTGAGATCCTCGTACGTGGTTCGTAGTGCTTCAAAGCGTCGTGTCTCGTCGTGGAGTTGGTCAGTGAGTTCGACGAGTTGCGTGGACAGTCCTTGGAGGGACCTCGCGCCGTCGTCTCGAACGGCCTTGATGACGAATTGATACGTCTCGGATTCACGGTCTTTCAGAATTGCTTCTAAGACCTCGTCGTTGACGTCGCTCCGTTGGACGCCGATTTCGGTGCTAAAGACCGGGATCGTGACTCGACATATTTCAGTCGTTACCAACCCGGCCTCTTTCACCAGATCCAACAGTCCCTCCTTGGTGAAGAAGTAAATGTGCGTTCTATCGAGTAGCCCGGTATCTCCGTAGGGGAAGGTTCCCTTAATTAACGCGAGCTTGACGTCCGCGTGGGCGATGTTGGGCACCGAAATGACGACCATCCCAGAGGGACGAAGATGTTTCGCGGATTCGCGCAGCGCTATCAGCGGATCTTTCAAGTGTTCTAAGACGTCGCCGAAAAGTATGGCGTCGAAGAATTCACCCTCAAGGTCGATCCACAACTTGTTATCGTCAAAATTCCCGATGATCACCCGTTCGAGCCACTGCATCGCCGGTTGCACCACCGTCGAGTCAATTTCGACGCCGACTACGCTGCACCCCTGGGCGTGAAGCATCTCACTCACGTGACCTGAAGCACAACCCGCTTCGAGCACACGCTTGTTAAAGCCAATCATCCGAAGCATTACGACGTGCGAGTTGTTGTCGTCATCTGGGTTGATATCCGCGTGGTAGTGCGAGAGCATGAAAAAAATCTAGTCCGCCACCGATCAATTACGAAAGTCGGTGCGAACGTGGGCTTGATGAAGTGAATTGAGCCTCCAGCTCGTCGCGGTCGACGTCCTCGCACAATTGTCGGGCTCATTGGAGTCGACTCGTCCTTCGGGCTTCTTGAGTTACATGAGGACGCGATTATTCTCTACGCCGAATAGGGCAGAATGGCGCGCATGGGTGTGCGAATTCGCATCGGCGAACTGACCTGATCATGAATCGTCTTGGAGGGAGCCAACGCCACTGGTGGTCACTGTTCGCGATGCTCGTGGCGTCGGCGCTGATTGGGACGGCCGGAGTTGGCTTGAGCGGCGCGAGTTCGGTGACCGCGAACCGCACGAGTTCTTGGACGGTCTATCACGCTAACGCACGGGGCACTGGTGTCTCGACGGTGTTACGGGCGGTCAATACCTCCAAGCGAGCGTGGATCTCGCCGGCTCTCCAGGGCCAACTGTACGGTGAGCCTTTGGTCTACGCGGGTCACGTCTACGTCGGGACCGAAGACGACATGGTCTACGCACTCTCAGCACTGAATGGCGCGGTGACGTGGTCGCGGCACGTGGGCCGCGCCGTTCCCTCCTCGGCCCTTCCGTGCGGCAATATCTCGCCGAGCGTGGGCATCACTGGCACTCCGGTGATCGATGCTTCGAGACAAACGATCTTCGTCGTGGCCGATCAAATGGTGCGGGGCACGCCAGCACACGAGCTCGTCGGCCTGAACACCACGTCGGGCGCCGTCAAAGTACGGGTGAGCGTTGATCCGGCCGGCGCTGACCCCGCCGCGCTCTTACAGCGCACGGGACTTACCTTGGACGCTGGCCGAGTGGTGTTCGGCATGGGCGGCAACTACGGCGACTGTGGTCGTTACCGCGGTCGTGTCGCGGCGGTCGCCGAAACAGGTTCGAGGGCGACGTTTTTCACCGTCGACGCGAACCCCGGTGACAGTCAGGGTGCGATCTGGATGGGCGGGGCCGCGCCCATTATTGACGCGAAGGGCAACATCTGGGTCAGCGCCGGCAACGGCTCGGTTACCACCTCGGGCCAGCCCTACGACCGAAGCGACTCGGTGCTCGAGATATCGCCGTCGCTTCAACTTGAGCAGTACTTCGCACCCGCCAACTGGGCCCAGGACAACGCGAGTGACGCTGACATGTCGGCGTCGCCGGCGTTGCTCGCCGACGGCCAAGTCGTACAGGCCGGTAAGTCACCGAACGTGTACCTGTTAAACGGCGCCCACTTAGGCGGTATCGGTCAGCAGGAGGCGAGCCTCTCGGGGGTCTGCTCGAATGACATCGACGGGGGCACCGCCGTTGTGGGCACCACCGTCTATCTGCCGTGTGGCAGCGGTACGGTGGCCATTCGCGTGACGGCGTCGCCACCGTCGCTCACGGTTCTCTGGAGTGCGAGCGTGGGCGGTGGCCCGCCGATCGTCGCCGCGGGCCTGGTGTGGACAATTGGCCAAAACGGCGTGCTGTACGGACTCAATCCGTCATCGGGCACGGTGCGCCAAGAGTTCTCGCTGGGCGTGGCGGCCAACCACTTTCCTACTCCGAGCGTCGGTGACGCGCTCATGCTGGCGACCACTGGCAATCGCGTCGTGGCTCTTCACACGAGTGTGGTTCCTTAGGCGGCGTCCGTCATCGCGCGAGAGCAATGTTTCATCGCGGAGCCGCATGTTGGCGCTGTGGCGAAGGCGCTCTACGCCCCAATCGCCACGACGTCTCAGTTTCGCCACGAAGAAACGCATGAAGATTGCGTGACGCTTTTTGTCGGTGCGAGACGAATGCCGCTTGTTCACACGACTCCAACGTCGTCGATCACTAAAACCCCGTTCAGAACTAGCAGGGGCGAGGCCCGTGAAATCAAATGCCACGGTACCTTAAAGGAACGAGTTTTCCTTCGAGCGCACGTAATGACGTCGTTGGCCAAGCATCACCCGATGACACGGAACTGCCGCAAGGGCGTCCGTCACTAAGTGAGAAAGGATTGAGCCAGGGTAATGAGAGGAGAGAGGCGTACCAGCGGCCGTGCAAACGTCTTGAAGGCGACCATCATCTCCTTGAGCGTCGCGCTCCTCGCCCTCTTTGGTGTCGTCAATTCGAGTGCGGCTGGCGCCGACTCAACGCCTCCGACTTTCTACCTCGACCTCGGCGGTTCTGCGTCGATTGGGGTTCAGCCCACGCTGGTCGCTCCGGGAGGTCAAGCTTCTGTCGATGGGTACGCCAATGAACTCGTGTCGTTCGAAGCAGCTCGCGGAGTGGCGCTGCAGCTAACCCAGTTGGGCTGCCCAGGCGAGACCACCGCCTCGATGGTCAGCGGTGGCGACCACTGTTACGTGTCGGGCGAAACGCAACTCGGCGAGGCGATGTCGTTCCTAATGACGCACTCGGACCAAGCGGGACTGGTGACCATTGACCTCGGATTCAACGATCTTCGGCCCTGCCTCGGGCACCAAACGTTCGATCAGCCGTGCGTCAACCATCAACTGAGCCAAGTGCAACAAGAGATGCCGACGATCATTGAGGGTCTAAAAAGTGTGGCGGGGCCCAATGTCAGTTTCGTCGGTCTTGGACATTACGACCCGTTCTTGGCGGACTCCCTCTTGGGCTCGGCGGGAAAGCTAATTTCGGCCAATAGCAACCACGAAGTTGGTCGATTGAATGCAACGCTTCAAAGCGCGTACTCAATCGCCGGAATTCCATTGGCGATGGTCGGCAATGCCTTTGAGAGCCGTGACGTGGGACTAGTGAACGTGGTGGGCGTCGGTCGAGTGCCCGAGAACGTGGCCAACACCTGCGCCCTGACGTGGATGTGTCAACCGGCGCCACTCGGACCAAATATCCATCCCAACGACGCCGGCTACGTGGCTATCGCTACGGCCATTGAAGGCTCGCTCCCCGCTCTGTGGCTGGGCGGAACTCCTCGGGCTGTGCGTTCGTCATAAATACGTCTCACGGCGTGCGCTTGCTCTTACCTCCCCTTTGATCAGGGCTAATTCCTTGGCGAAAACTTTTATATCTCACCCTTGCTTATACCTTACTTACTTGATAAGAATTGTCATGATTCAAGCAGACCAGAGCAGGGCGGTGCGGTGACCACGGAGACGAGTACCGAGTCTGGCGTGGAGGCCGTCAAGCGCGCGAGCAACTACTTGCGCGGCGATCTCAATAGCGACCTCACCAACGAGCGCCCTAACGTCACCAGTGACAGCGAACAGCTGCTCAAGTTTCACGGCATTTACGCCCAAGACAATCGAGACGTGCGTCGCGAGCGCACCCTCGCTGGTCAAGCGGTCGACTACATCTTCATGATTCGCGTCGTCGTACCCGGCGGGCGGCTCTCCTCAGAGCAGTGGCTCGCCCTCGACGACATTTCCTCGTCGATCGCCGACGGATCGATACGGCTAACGACCCGTCAGGCCGTGCAGTTTCACGGAGTGGTAAAGGGTGACCTTCGTGATTTAGCCCGTTCGTTGGACCGTCAGTTCCTGAGTTCATTTGGTGGGTGCGGCGACGTGGTGAGGAACGTGGTGACGTGCCCGACGTTGCAGTTGGAGAACGGCCATGGCCGCCTCGAGGGTATCGCCGGTCAGCTTCGAGAAACGTTCCGATCGACTTCAGAGGCCCATTGGGAGATCTTCGTGAACGGGGAGAAAGCGGTCTCGCGCGAGGCGTTTGAGGAGCGGCCGTTCTACGGCGAAACCTACCTGCCGCGAAAGTTCAAGATTGCCGTGGCGCACCCGCGAGAGAACTGCGTGGACGTCTTCGCACAGGACGTGGGACTCATCCCGGGGAATCACCCTGAGGTCGGCGCCGGTTTCACGCTGCTCGTTGGCGGTGGACTCGGGCGTTCCTACGCCAACGCCGACACGTTCGCGCACCTCGCCCAACCGCTGACGTTCGTGAGCTACGACGAAGTGGAAGAGGTCATCGCGGCGGTTATCGCGACCTATCGTGACCTGGGCGATCGCACTGACCGCAGGCGCGCTCGCATGAAGTACTTGATCGCCGATCACGGTTTGGCGGCCTTTCGCGGAGAGGTCGAGTCCCGTCTCGGTCGAACGCTTCGCGCGCCCCTCGACGTACCAGGCGATTTTGACGCGGACGATCACCTGGGGTGGCGTCAACTGGACGATGGGACGTGGCAGGTGGGAATTCGCGTCGGCGCCGGACGGGTCAAGGACGTCGAGGGCGGGGCCACCCTGCGTCAAGCGCTTCGACTCATCGCCACCGCTCACGCGGTCACGTTCTTTATTACGCCCCAACAAGACCTCATGGTGAGTGGCGTGCATGACACCGATCGCGAGGTCATTGACAAACTCTTTCGAGAGCACCGTGTTCGCCTGGACGCCGAACTCGGTAACGTGGAACGTCACGCCTTGGCCTGTCCGGCTTTGCCGACCTGTGCACAAGCCCTCACCGAGTCTGAGCGTCGCTTGCCCGAACTCGTGGCCGGTCTCGAAGAGGCGCTGGCGCATCGCCAAATGGCGCGCCGACCTGTGCAGTTGCGAATGACGGGATGCCCCAATGGCTGCGCGCGCCCGGCCATCGCCGAGGTCGGGGTCGTCGGACGAACGAAGTCGACCTACGACCTCTACCTCGGCGGGGGAACGCGAGGCGATCGTCTGGCGTCGCTCTATCGAGAGAAGGTCTCCTTAGAAGCCATCCCCGACATTCTTGGACCCCTGTTCGATCGCTGGAATGCTGAGAGTGGGCTCGATGAATCGTTCGGGGATTTTGTCAACCGAGTCGAGTGCTCGTGACGGTGTACCTCGTGGGGGCGGGACCGGGCGACGGCGACCTGTTGACGGTTCGAGCCGCGCGACTGCTCGGTGACGCCGACGTCGTCGTGCGCGACCGACTCATCGATGAGTCCGTGATGGGTTTCGTCAATCCCGGGGCGGCGATCATTGACGTGGGCAAGACCCCCGGGGGCTCGTCGAGCCAAGGGGCCATCAACGAATTGCTCGTCTCGCTCGCTCGCCAGTACGACACCGTCGTTCGTCTTAAGGGCGGTGACCCCTTCGTCTTTGGACGCGGCGGCGAAGAGCTGATGGCCCTGCACGAGTCGGGCGTGGCCTGTGACGTGGTGCCGGGACTTAGCGCCGCGTTGGCGGGACCGCTGGCGGCGGGAATACCGGTCACCCATCGCGGACTCAGTCGCGGGGTCACCATCGTCAGTGCTCGTGGCGCGCGTGGTGAGGTGACGGACTTTCGGGCATTGGCCAACGCTGAGCTCTCACTCGTTATTTTGATGGGGGTCGCGCACCGCAGCCAGATTTCGGACCGGTTGCTCGAGGGCGGTCTGCTCGCCGACACGCCCGTCGCGGTCGTGGAACAGGCGTGGACCGGCCAGCAACGCACGACGCGAGGTCCACTGTGGGAGCTCGGTTCGTTCGACGTACGCCCGCCGGCGGTCATCGTGGTCGGAGGCGTCGCGTCGCTCGACCTGCGCTCCCTTAACGTCGTTGACGTCGCGATGCTCTGAGATGTTGCCGCTGGCTTTTAAGTTCGACGCCGTGCCCGTGCTCGTAGTGGGCGCCGGAGCGATCGGCCTTCGCAAGGCGTCCCAACTCCTCGACGCCGGGGCTGAGGTGACGATTCTCGCTGAGGCGTTCGCGGCCCCGTTGCCCGAGGGGGTCGCGCACGTGCTGCAGCGGCGCTATCGGCGCGGTGATCTGCGCGGGTACTGGCTCGTCGTGTCGGCGACGGGTCGGCCCGAAGTCAACGACGCCATTGTTGCGGAGGCACACGAGGAAGGGATTTGGCTCAACGTCGTGGACGATCCCGGGCGTTCGAGTTTCTACTTCATGGCGCTACACCGTCAAGGTGAGGTCACCGTCGCGGTCACGACTGAAGGTGCCGCGCCCGCCCTCGCCCAAGAGATTCGTTCCCTCGTCGCCGAGCGACTGCCGCACAATCTGGGTGAGGTCGCCGCGACGCTGCGCCGCGAGCGTGGCGAGGTGCACGAACGAGGCGCCAGCACCGAGAACTTCGATTGGCGTTCGCGGATACGCGAACTCTTAGAGGCTGATTCGACCCCCTCACCCGTTGACGTCGAGGACGTAGGGACGGGCTAGGCGCGAAGCGACTGGAACAGCGGCGTCAAGCGAGCCAACTCCTCGAGCAACGTCCCGGCCGACGCCGCCAACTGCTCATTGGCTGCGAAGACGCCATCGACGACGGGCGTCTGAGCGAGACCAATCCCGACGTCGCCCGCGAAGGGCATCTTCAGCGCGACCAGTGAGAGCTTGAGCGCTTGGGCCGCGCGAAGTCCCCTCGAGCCGCCACCGTAACTGACCAGGCCAAAGGGCTTGTAGCGCCACTCGTGGTACAGATAGTCGATGGCGTTCTTGACCGCCGCGTTCATGCTGTTGTTGTACTCCGGGATCACGAACACCAGCGCGTCGGCGCGGCCAACGATCAGCGACCAGTGCTTGGTGTGCTCGTGCGCGTACTGCTGGCGCATGGGGTGACGGGGCTCGTCGTACAGGGGAAGATTCACTACCGCGAGATCGATTAGCTCCACCTCAAAGCCCTCATCGTTTTGGGCCAGGTCGTAGAACCACTGGGCCACGGCGCCCCCGACGCGCCCGGGCCGGGTGCTGCCGATGACGACTTGAAGCACGGGTTTCGCAGGCGCCATAGGCGACGAGCCTAACGTTGGGGACCAAATTCGACGATCACCAGGAATTGGATCTTCTTGTAGCACCTGGGGCGCTGGCCGCGTCGGGCGGAAAAATTATTTACTTGGGCCCTAATTCGTCCAATTGTTGACTAAAAAAGTCATTTTGGCGTGTGTTCAAGATACATTCATTGGATGGCCAAGCAAAGTCGTTCGGTACCCGTGATGCAAGCGGTCTTGGACGCGGTGGCAGAACGCCTGATGACGGGTGACGAATTGCTCATTCGTATACCAGAAATATGCGAAGCGACGGGCGTCAACTACGGCTCGGTGTATCACCACTTCGGCTCTCGCGAGGGCGTCATCGACGCCGCGTACAACATGATGTTCTCGAAGTTTGTCGAAGAGGACATGGAAATCATTCGTGAGGCTACTGACAACGTCGTCACGCTCGAGGAGTACGTCTCGGTGATCCTGCCCATTGTCGCGATGATGAATTCAGGCCCGGAACGAACTGCCCGGCGGGCGCTACGAATCAGAATCGTGTCGGCGGCCATGACGCGCCCCGAGTTGCACACGCTCATCAGTGAGACGCAGTCCCGTCTCACTCAAGAGTGGCGTCGGCTCATTGAGATGGCGCAAAAGCGCGAGTGGCTGCGTGACGATATCTCCGCGGGTTTCCTCGCCGTCATGCTCCAGATCATCGTCTTTGGTCGGGCTCTGGACGATATCTCGGACACGCCTGTCGACGAAGCGGAGTGGGGTTCGTCCATCGCCACGCTCTTCGTGGAACTGTTGAAGCGCGAGGGCCCCTAACACCGCGCGGTGTGCTGAACTGCGAGTATGAAGTGGTCACGCGTGGTGGGCAGTGCGCTCGTCGTCGTCGCACTCGGCGTTGGCGTCTCGCGAGCCTCGGCCCAGTCGCGCGCGTTTCCCGTCTCGGCTCCTTGTAACGCTGCAGCGCTGTCGGCGCCTTACACCGGACCCCTCAAGGTCGACAGCGTCGCCAGTTTTGGTTGTGTCGGACCTTGGGCGTACCTCTGGGCGACGATTGGTAAGGGCGTGGAGGAGATCAGCGTGACCGAAGTGCTGCGCTATGAACCCACGACCGCTGCGTGGCAGAACGCGTCTCGCCTCACGTACTGTAACCATCACTTGTTGCCCCGCTACATCGAGCATTGGGGTTGTAACTCGAACTAGAAGTTTTCTTCGTGCGGCGTGTGCGAGCACGAAGCGCTCGGGCGTGGTCCTTGGTGAGTACGCGTACCTGGCGCGTCGCGCCATCACCTACGCTCTGAAGGCGTGCGGGCCCTAGGTATATCCTCATTGGCGCGAGCTTCCGCGCAGGATCTCTTTGACCAGAAAACGGCCTTCGGTCGTCTGGCCCTCGTGCACGTGTTCATGATGGCCGGGGACACGCTGGTGACGGTCTCGTTGGCCGGTTCACTCTTCTTCTCGGTCTCGCCGGGCGAGGCCAAGGGCAAGGTGCTCTTGTACTTGCTCTTGACCATCGCGCCCTTCGCGATTGTCTCGCCGGTCCTCGGGCCCTTGATCGACCGATCGGCCAATGGTCGGCGCATTCTCGTCGCCGTCTCGGCCGGGGTGCGCGTCGTGCTCTGTTGGATGATGGCCGATCACTTGAGATCGTTGTGGCTCTTTCCCTTGGCGTTTCTCCTCCTCGTCTCTTCCAAGCTCTACGTCGTGACCCGCGGTGCGTTGGTGCCCGAGATGGCCCGCACCGATCAGTTTCGCGAACACGCCGCTCGCCTGGGCGACGCCGGCTGGCCGAACGAGCACGAGGACGGTGAGAAGGGTTTCGCCGGATTCAACGCCCAACTGACCTTGCTGGGCACGCTGGTCGGTCTGCTCGCGGGCTCGCTGGGCGCGGGTCTCTTGAAAGGCCTCGGCGGACCGAGCGTCTTAGTGACTGCGTCCATCGTGTACGTCGCCGCGACGGTGGCGAGCGCGCGCCTCCAGCGCCCGGCCAAGGTCATTCGTGATCAAGTCTCTGGACTCACCCAGACCCAGCGAGATCTGAACGCGTTGAACCCCCTGGGCGACGTCGAAGTCGCCTGGGGGTTGGGCGCCGCGGCGCTGATGCGCTTTAGCGTGGGCTTCGCGACTTTCTTACTGGCCTTCGTCCTTCGGAGAGAGTCGGCCGCCCTTGGTTGGTACGCCTTCGCGCTGGCCTTTAGTGCCCTGGGTTCGCTCGTGGGTCTGGCCTTCGTGACGCGCGCGCGAAACCGTCTTAAGGAGTCGACGCTGCTCGCGATGGCTCTGTTCGCTACGGGGCTGGGCGCCGTGGTCGCCTCGACCGATCCCGTGCTGTGGGCCCAGGTGGTCTTTGCCGGCTGGCTCGGGCTGTGCGCCGCAGTAGCCCAACCGAGTTTTGACGCCATCACCCAACGAAACGTCGCCCCGGGCGCGCAAGGGCGCACCTTCGCGCGCTTTGCCGTGCGACAACAGCTTCTCTGGGTGGTGGGGGCGCTGATCCCGGTGGCGATCGCGATGAGTTTCTCGACGGGGGATCGGATTCTCGCCTTCTTAACGGTGCTCGCCAGTGTGGCGTACCCCGTGGGGCGCCGGGTTGCGCGACATTGACCCAAAGGACCTCGACGATTCCTAGGGTGTAGTGGCATATGGCGACGTCACCGCGCGTGGAGTTCTCCGATGAAGCGATGGCCGCGTGGCCCCACGTCGTGGTGGTCGGTGGCGGCTTCGCGGGCTTGGCCACGGCTCGAAAACTCGCCAACAAGCCGGTTCGCGTCACCGTCATCGATCGACACAACTTTCATACCTTTTTGCCGCTGCTCTACCAGGTGGCGACGGCCGGCCTCGAGCCCGCGGACGTGGCGTACCCCATTCGAACGATCTTTGGCCACGCGCAGAACATCCGGGTGCGCCACGCTCGCGTGAGGGGCGTGGACCAGCGGCGCAACGTCGTGATCCTTGACGACGACGTCGAGATCGCCTACGACCACCTCGTCGTGGCCACGGGCGTCGCGGCGTCGTTCCTCGACATTCCCGGCGCGTCGGCGCACGCCATGCCGCTCTACTCGTTGGCCGACGCGCGCCGGCTGAGGAATCGGCTGTTGCGCGCGATCGAAGAGGCCGACGTCGCCGAGACGCGTGCGCCGGTGGCGCTCAACTTCGTAGTCGTGGGCGGCGGACCGACGGGTGTCGAAACCGCCGGAGCGCTCTCTGAACTCATCGCCATCGCGATCAAGCGCGACGGACTACGACTCGAACCATCCCAGGTGCGCATTCGCGTGGTGGACCTCGCGCCGCGGCTGCTCACGGCCTTTCCCGAGTCGGCGAGTCGCTACGCGAAGAAAGAGCTCGAGAAGATGGGCGTCGACGTGGAGTGTGGACGTTCCGTCGTTGAAGTCGAAGAGCGCGCGATCCGCTTCGCCGACGGCGAGCGGGTCGAGACGACCACGGTGATCTGGGCGGCGGGCATCACGGCTCGGGGCACGCTAGCCGAAGACCTCGAGGGGCCGAGGGGTCCCGGCGGGCGAGCCCTCGTGGGGCCCGATCTGCGCTTGATCGAGAGCGCCAACGTGTGGAGCGTCGGGGACGGCGCCGCCATGCCCGACGCGCACGATTCCTTCTATCCCCAGCTCGCGCCCGTGGCGATCCAGTCGGGTGCCCACTGCGCAGCCCAAATTCTGCTCGCGCTGCGCGGTGAAGCGACGACGGCCTTTCGCTACCGCGACAAGGGCATTATGGCCACCATCGGGCGTCGAGCGGCCGTGGCGAAATTGGCCCACGGGGGCGTCATTCGCGGCAGCGCCGGCTGGTTCGCCTGGCTGGCGTTGCACCTGTGGTATCTCGTGGGCTTTCGAAATCGCCTGCGCGTGATGATCAACTGGACGTGGCGCTACTTCGACTGGCCCTCGGGACCGCGTTTGATCGTGGCCGACGCCGAGACGGCCGAGTGACTTCTTAGGCGAGTCGAGCCTCGAGGTCGTCGACCATCGCGGCCAGTTCGGCGGGCAGTCGCTCGTTGAACTGGGCGTAGTGCTCACGAATACGCGGTACCTCGGCGCGCCACTCGTCGGCGTGCACGCTTAAGAGCTGGGTCATGTCCTGGGTCGTCACGTCGAGGCCCTCGACGTTGAGGGCCCCGGGAGTCGGGACGAAGCCGATGGGGGTCTCGACGGCCTCGCCGCGACCGGCGCTGCGCTCAAAGATCCACTCGAGCACGCGGCTGTTCTCGCCAAAGCCGGGCCAGAGCCAACGACCGTCCGCACTCTTTCGAAACCAGTTCACGTAGAAGATCTTGGGCAACGTCGACTCATCGAAGCGATCGGAAAAGGTCAGCCAGTGCGCGAAGTAATCGGCCATGTTGTAGCCACAGAAGGGCAGCATCGCGAAAGGATCGCGGCGCAGGTGACCCACGGCGCCCGTCGCCGCGGCCGTAGTTTCGGACGCCAAGATTGAGCCCAAGAAGACCCCGTGGTTCCAACTGCGCGACTGCACAACCAGGGGGATCACGTTGGCGCGACGTCCGCCAAAGAGGATCGCGTCGATCGGCACGCCCGCGGGGTCTTGCCACTCGGGTGCGATGGCGGGGTCCTGCTCGGCCGGCGCGGTGAAGCGAGAGTTCGGATGGGCCGCGGGCGTGCCCAACTCCTTGCTCCATAGCTGACCCTTCCAGTCGATGAGTCCGGCGGGCGCTTCGCCCATGCCCTCCCACCACACGTCGCCGTCCGCGGTGAGAGCGGTGTTAGTGAAAATGGAGTTCGCCGCGACCGAATACATGGCGTTGGGGTTCGTGTCCATGTTCGTGCCCGGCGCCACGCCAAAGAAGCCCGCTTCGGGGTTGATGGCGTAGAGCCGTCCGTCGGGACCGGGCTTCATCCAACAGATGTCGTCGCCCACGGTCTCGACCTTCCAGCCCGGCAACGTGGGCACGAGCATGGCGAGATTCGTCTTACCGCAGGCGCTCGGAAAAGCCCCGGTCACGTAACGCGACTCGCCCGCGGGATTCGTCAACTTCAAGATCAACATGTGCTCGGCGAGCCACCCGTCGTCGCGCGCGAGCACCGAGGCGATGCGCAACGCGAAGCACTTCTTGCCCAACAGCGCGTTGCCGCCGTAGCCCGAACCAAAGGAGATGATCTCGTGGGTCTCGGGAAAGTGCACGATGTACTTGTTCTCCGCGTCACAGGGCCACGCCACGTCGGCCTGACCTTGGGCGAGGGGTGCGCCGAGCGAGTGCAGACAGGGCACGAACTCGCCGGTCTCGCCCAACACTTCGAGCGCTCCGGCGCCCATGCGCGTCATGATGCGCATCGACACGGCCACGTAGGCCGAGTCCGTGATCTCGACGCCGATGTGCGAGATCTTCGAGCCGAGCGGTCCCATCGAAAAGGGCACCACGTACATGGTGCGGCCCTTCATCGATCCCGTGAAGAGGGTGTGGAGTGTGGCGCGCATTTCGCTTGGCTCGCGCCAGTTATTTGTCGGGCCCGCGTCGATCTCTCGCTCCGAGCAGATGAACGTGCGATCTTCGACGCGCGCGACGTCGCCCGGGTCGGACATGGCGTAGTAACTGTGGGGCCGCTTGGCTTCGGAAAGCTTCGTGAAGGTACCGTTGTTCACGAGTTGCTGGCACAGCTCGTCGTACTCGTCGGCCGATCCGTCGCACCAGTGGATACGATCGGGTGTAGTGAGCTGCGCCACTTCCTCGACCCATTCGATCAACTTCTTATTCGCGGTTGGGTACGTCACTTCTTCCTCTTTTGCGATCCACACGCCGCGTCGTTACGACGTGGAACAAGTACCAACTTCATGAGCGTGCCAACCGACCCAACCAAAGAACGGAGTCAGCACGAGGATGACGTATTGGAGCGTATAGCCAAAATAGTGGCGCGGGACGCAATACCAATGGGCGAACGGCACGGGGGCGACGACGCGGCGGTGCTCTCGCCCTTCGTGGGCGAAGCGATCGTCAGCACCGACGTGGCCGTGCTGGGCGTTCACTTGGACGCTGAACTATTCCCACTGAGTGACCTGGGATATAAGGCGGTGGCGAGCGCGGTATCAGACTTGGCGGCAATGGGCGCGCGTCCGCGCGGTCTGGTGGTGGCGGTGACCGCGCCCCCGGGCACGGACCTTGAGGCGTTACACCACGGCATCGCCGAGGCGGCGGCGCAGACGAACTGTCCCGTCGTGGGCGGTGATCTCTCTCGGGGTCACGACGTCGCGGTCGCCGTGACGGTCTTTGGCGAATGTCCCGGTCGGGGGGCGATCTTGCGAAGTGGCGCCAAGGCGGGAGACGAACTGTTGGTGACCGGTCCCCTCGGGCGCGCGGCCGCGGGACTTCGCAGGCGCCGCGCGGGCGCTGAGTTGAGTGACGAACTCGTGCTGGCCCATCGCCGACCTTGGCCGCTCCTGAGTGAAGGGATGGCGGCGCGCGGGACGCACGTGCACGCGATGATGGATCTCTCCGACGGGCTGGGCCTGGACCTGCACCGCTTGGCCGACGCGTCGAACGTCGGATTCGAATTGTCCGCGGTGCCCGTGGCCGAGGGCGCCACCTTCGATGAGGCCCTCAGCGGGGGAGAGGACTATGAACTGTTGATCGCGACCAACGACCCGGGGCGGCTCCGTTTGATGTTCGTCGATCGGGGCTTACGCGCGCCGATCTCCCTGGGCGTGGTGGTGAGCGACCGTAGTGTGAGAACTCTCGCCGGTGAGCCGTTGGTTCGCCGGGGCTTTGAGCATCAGCTCTAGTCCGGAGGGCCTAGACCTTGGTGCGAGTGGGCTTGGTGACCTTGCCCGAGCGCAGACAGCCCGTGCACACGTTCACCCGTTTGGGCGTGCCGGCGACGAGCGCGCGCACGCGCTGGATGTTGGGATTCCAACGGCGCTTGGTGCGACGGTGCGAGTGAGAGACGTTCATGCCGAACGACGGCTTCTTGCCGCAGATTTCGCAGACTGATGCCATGGTGGACGTTCTCCTTTGATCCCAGCGCCCGACCGCGGGGACTGGTTAAACCGAAGGACCATTGTAGCATCGCTAACGATGAGCCCTCCCTCGACGCTGTCGCCCAGCGACCTGCGCGCCGTTGTCGCCACCTACGGCGAGCTCCTTCGCTCACATAAAGAGGTCATCAACCGTTTGAATGTCTATCCGGTGCCCGACGGGGACACGGGCACCAACATGACCCTCACGATGGAATCGGTCTCGAGTGCCCTGGCGGCCCTCGAGCCACACGCGGCCATGGGCGCTGTCACCAAGGCCATCGCGCACGGTTCGCTCATGGGCGCGAGGGGGAACTCTGGCGTGATCCTCTCGCAACTCCTGCGCGGCCTGGTGGGTGAGTTTCCCGCGGAGGGCGACGTGGGGCCAAGTGTGCTGACCACGGCGTTGGCTCGAGCGGACGAACTGGCGCGCCAGGCGGTCGTTCGCCCAGTCGAAGGGACGATTCTCTCAATCGCGCGCGCCGGTGCTGAGGGCGCGATGGCGCACCCACACACCCTCGAAGACCTCGTTCGAGGCGCTCGCGACGCGGCGAAAGTGGCGCTGGCAAAGACGCCCGACCAACTCGAGGTCCTCAAGCGAGCGGGCGTCGTTGACTCCGGGGGCGCGGGCCTCTTGTTGTTCTTTGACGCCTTGTGCCACGTGGTGGCGCACGACGAACTGCCAATCGCGCCCAGCCCGGACTCCATCCACGTCACGGTGCACGAGGAGTTGCGAGACGACGCGGATCTGGCCGAGCTTCGTTACGAGGTGATGTACCTGCTCGACGCCGACGACGCCAAGATGCACGCCTTTCGAGAGGTGTGGGCCGGCATCGGTGACTCCATTGTCATCGTGGGCGGGGACGGTCTGTACAACTGTCACATCCACACCGACGACGTGGGCGCCGCCATCGAGGCTTCGCTCGACGCGGGGCGGCCACGCGAGATCAAGGTCACCGACCTGGCCGACCAAGTTCTCGAAGAGCGCTGGGTTCGCGAGGCGACGACGGAGCCCGTTGACGTGGAGAGCTCGCCCGCGCCCACGACCGCGGTGGTGGCCGTCGTGGTGGGCGAGGGAATTGGGCGAATCTTCCACTCGCTCGGCGCGCGCCAACTCGTGCTCGGCGGCCAGACAATGAATCCCTCGACGGCCGAACTCGTCGAGGCGGTGCGCGCGACCGGCTCATCGCAGGTGGTGGTGCTACCGAACAACAAGAACATTCGTCCCGTCGCCGAACAGGTGGCCGGTCTCGTCGACCAGACGGTGCGCGTGGTACCGACGAGTTCGATCGTGGAGGGCTTCGCGGCGCTGCTGGCCTACGACCCCGACGCGTCGGCCGAGCAGAACGCCGAAGCGATGGGGGCCTCGGCCTGCAACGTGGTGGCCGGTGAGGTCACGCAAGCGGTGCGCGACACCTCGAGCGACGCCGGTGAGGTTCACGTGGGTGACTGGATTGGTCTCGGGGCCACGGGCGTGGTGTCGATCGCCGGATCCATCGCGGTCGCGAGTAACCAGTTGCTCGCGGTGCTCGTGCGCCCGGAACACGAACTGTTGACCATCATCGAAGGCGACGGCTCCTCACCGGCCAACACGCGAAGGGTTACGGAGTACCTCGCTGAGGAGTTCCCTCAGATCAGCGTCGAGGTGCACCACGGGGGCCAACCTCTCTACCCCTACTACTTCGGCCTCGAGTGAGTGACGCGCCGACGCGGCGACTCCGCCAGTTGGGCGACGTGCCGGTCAGCCAACTTCGCCACGTCGGCGAGAAACGTCTCGCCGCATTGGCCACGCTGGGCATCGACAACGTCTTTGACCTCTTGACGGTCTATCCCCGTCGCTACCTCGATCGAACCAAGCGCGTCGACCTCTCCGATCTCAACGTGGGCGACGAGGCCGCGGTATACGGCGAGGTCGAAAAAGTGAGCAGCCGTCGCACCCGCCAGGGTCGGGTCATGGTCGAGGTGACCGTGAGCGGCGACGGTGATTCCCTCAAGGTCGTCTTTTTCAACCAGGCCTGGCGTGAGCGCCAGCTCACGCTCGGCGTGCAGGCGCTCTTCTTTGGCAAAGTGAGCGACTACAAGGGTCAGCGTCAAATGACCAATCCCGTGGTGGACGTGATCGTGGGCGCCTCGGGTGAGGAGCGTGACGCCTCCAAGGTGGGCCGGGTGGTGGCCATCTATCCCGCGTCGGGCAAGGCCGGTCTCACCAGTTGGGAGATGGGCGGATTCATTGAGGAGTCGTTGCGGCGCGCCGGTCCACTCTTTGACCCTCTCTCGAGTCGTGATCGTGACGCGCTCGAACTCGTCGATCGCACTCAGGCCTACTGGGGTATTCACCTGCCCAGCGACCTCGACGATCCACCACGCGCTCGACGACGGCTCGCCTTTGACGAGTTCTTGCGCCTGCAGTTGCTCCTCGCCCTTCGACGGCAACGTCTCGCGGCCTCCTCGGCCGGTATTCGTCACCCCTTTAACGTTGAGGACCTCGACGTCGCGTCCGGAGAACTCATTGCGCCCACCTCGAGCCTGGTGAGGCGGTTCTTGGCTGGTCACCGTTACACCTTGACCGGCGCGCAGCGGCGCGTCCTCGAAGAGATCGCCCGCGACATGTCCTCGACGCTGCCCATGCATCGACTCTTACAAGGCGACGTGGGCTCGGGCAAGACCATGGTGGCCCTAGCGGCGATGTTGGCCTCGCTCGACGGTGGTCGCCAGAGTGTGTTGATGGCGCCCACCGAAGTCCTGGCCGAACAGCACGTCGCTTCGTTACGGCGCGATTTGGAGGGGCTGGGCGTGCAAGATGACGCGGTCCTTGGCGGGAGTCGTCCCTTGTCAGTCCAACTGCTCACCGGACGCGTTCGTGCCAAAGAGCGCCTTGGCGTGCTCGAAGGTCTGCTCCAGGGATCGATCGACGTGGTCGTGGGCACCCACGCGCTGCTCAACGACGACGTGCGCTTTAAGTCTCTGGGTCTCATCGTGATCGACGAGCAGCACCGCTTTGGCGTCGAACAGCGAGCGGTCCTGCGAGATCAGGGCCGAGCGCGCTCGAACGAGGGGGCCGACCCCGATCTCTTGGTCATGACCGCGACGCCGATTCCTCGGACCGCGGCGATGGTCATCTTTGGCGACCTCGACGTGTCGATCGTCGACGAGATGCCCCAGGGTCGTCGGCCCATCGTGACGACGTGGGCGAAGAGTGATGAAGAGGTCAGCGAGTGTTGGCGGCGGGTGCGCAACGAGGTCGCCGCCAAACGGCGGGCGTACGTCATCTGTCCGCTCGTCGAAGACTCCGAGCGCGTCGAAGCGACGAGCGCGGTCGAAGAGCGAACGAGATTGGCCCTGCATGAACTTCGTGGCCTGTCGGTGGGGCTCTTGCACGGCCAGATGAAGAGCGTGGAGAAGGAAGAGGTGATGAACCAGTTCCGCGCCGGCGAGCTGGACGTGCTCGTGGCGACGGTGGTCATTGAAGTGGGCGTCGACGTGCCCGAAGCGAGCGTGGTCGTGATCGAAGACGCTTGGCGCTTCGGCTTGGCCCAGTTGCACCAGCTGCGCGGTCGAGTCGGGCGATCCGAGCAGCAGAGTTACTGCTATCTGCTCGGCACGCCCCCCAACGACGAGGGCGAGAAGCGACTGAACGCGCTCGTCTCTTCGAACGACGGTTTCGAGTTAGCCGAGATCGATCTCGAAATGCGCGGTGAAGGCACGCTGCTCGGGTCTCGCCAGAAGGGTCGCAGCGACCTCAAGCTCGCCAAGCTCAAGAGCGACGAGGACCTGTTAATGAGCGCACAACGCCTCGCCGTCTCGATCGTGCGCGACGGCGACGGTACGCTCGCCGACATGGTCGATGAACTTCGATTGTTCGTAGATGACGACGAAGCAACCTATCTCTTTAAGTCCTAGCGCGTACCCTTAGGGGGTGCGAGTAATTGGCGGTGTGGCCCGCGGGCGTCGGCTCAAGGCAAAACTGCCAGCCACCGTACGTCCGACGACCGACTACGCCCGCGAGGCGATCTTTTCGATGCTGGAGAGCCGCGGCGGACTCAGCGATCTGGTCGTAGCCGATCTCTACTGCGGCTCGGGAGCCATGGGAATTGAAGCGTTGTCACGCGGGGCCGCGCGGGTCTACTTCGTCGACACCGATCCGCAGTGCCTCGTCGCATCGAAGGTGAACCTCGAACCACTGCAACTCTCGGGCGAGGCGATATTCGTGCGCGCCAATCTGCCCGTATGGACTCCGCCGCGGGACCTCGACCTGTTGTTGGCCGATCCACCCTACGGCCCCCTCGATCTGGCGAGCGTGCTCGACGGCGTCGTCGCCAAACGGGTCATCGTGGAAAACGACCGTCATATGGCCGCGCCCGAGGGTTGGAACGTGACCAAAACCAAGCGATACGGCACTACGCTCGTTACGATGTTAGAACCCAGCAAAGGGGACGTCGCGTGACGGTTGGTCTGATTCCCGGCTCTTTTGACCCTTTTCATAACGGGCACCTGGAGATCGTCGAGCGCGCGGCCCAGATCTTTGACGAAGTCGTGGTGGCGGCCATTCGCAACCCCCAAAAGTCCGAGGCGCTCTTCGACCTCGACGAGCGGCGCGACATGATCGCTGAGTCCCTCGTTCACGTGCGCAACGTGCGCATCGTGTCGATTTCGACCCTTCTAGTCAACGTCGCGCGCGACGTCGACGCGACGGCCATCGTGAAGGGCCTGCGCGCCGTGTCGGACTTTGAGAGTGAGCTGCAGATGGCCCAGATGAACCGATCCCTCTCGGGGGTCGAGACGCTGTTCTTGCCGTCGAGTTCTCACCACTCATTCATCTCGTCGCGCCTCTTGCGAGAAGTGGCGCGCTACGGCGGTGACGTGACCTCGTTCGTCCCCGCGCCGGTCGCCAAGCGACTGGCCCAGAAATTCCTCGGAGGTGAAGAGTGACTTCATTTGACGGCTACGACGGCGACGACTTCGAGGACGCCTCGGCGCGACACGCCCGGCGCGACATCGAGGCCGACCTGCGCGACCTGATGGAACTGGTCACCAACGCCAAGCAGATGCCGTTATCGAACTCGGCGCTCGTGTCGCGCGACGACGTCATGGCGCTTTTGGAGCAGGCCCTGCGCAGCCTGCCCGAGGAGATCCGCGAGGCCCGTTGGGCGCTACGCGACCGTGAAGAGTTGATGGCCGCCGAGGTCCAAAAGGCGCAACAGCTCATGGATCAGGTGCGCGCCGAGGCCGCACGCATGGTGGACAAGACCGAGATCGTGCGCCAGTCGCGCCTGAAGTCAGAGCAGATTATCGCCGACGCCCACGCCCAGGCCCGCCAGATGATCAACCAGTCCGAGGACTTCATCGACGGCAAACTGGGGGCCTTCGAGATTGTGCTCGAACGCCTCTTAAAGACCGCACGCTCAGGCCGTGAACGTCTGAGCGCCCAGGGACTGCCGACGTCGATGATCAATGACGAGAAACCGAGCGACGACTTCTTGTCGGCGCCCGCGGCGTTCAACGACTACGAAGAGTCGAGCCAGCCCGAGAGTTCCTTTTTCGATCAGGACTCTTTCTAAGAGCCGTGTCCTCGCCGTACCTCGTCCCCGTCGCGCGAATACTGCGCGACGTGCCCTCGTCAATCGAGGTCGCCTTCGACGCGCCCTTTGACGAGCCCCACGAGTACGCGCCGCGGGCGCCGGTGGAGACGGACGTCTTTCCCGAAGCGGTCGTCAACGTGCGCGTGCGCCTGGAGAGCTTCGTGGGGGGGCTGCGCGCCAAGGGGCAGGTGCAAGCGCCCTGGCACGGGGTCTGTCGGCGTTGTTCGGCGCCGGTCCTTGGGCTCTCGAGGGTCGCGGTCAACGAGCGCTTCACCGACGAGCGCGGACCGGGCGACGAAGAGACCTACCTCATCGAGCGCGACTTCGTCGATCTGGCGCCGCTGGCGCACGACGCCATCTTGTTGGACCTGCCCTTGGCGCCGCTGTGTCGCAGTGACTGTCGAGGGCTCTGCCTCTACTGTGGGATCGACCGCAACGAAGCAACGTGTGAGTGTCAGGCGCCGATCGATCCACGCTGGGCTACACTGGACGGACTCCAATTTGCCGAGCCCGAGTCCGAGGAATCCAACGAAGTGTGACGGGTTCGTCCGTTTCAGGTGAAAGAGAAGATCGATGGCCGTTCCCAAGCGCAAGACCAGCAAAGCCAAGACCCGTAGCCGTCGCGCCGCCAACTGGCGCCTCGAGCGGCCCGCGCGCAGCGTCTGTCCCCAGTGCGCGACCTCGAAGTTGCCCCACGTGGTGTGCCCGAACTGCGGTTGGTACAAGAATCGCGTCGCGGTAGAGGTCAACTGAGTTGACCCTGCCCATCGCCTTAGACGCGATGGGTGGTGACTTCGCTCCCGGTGAGATCATCGCGGGCGCCCGGCGCGCCGCGGACGAGCTGGGACTCGCGGTTACCCTCGTCGGGGTTCCTGAACTCATGGGTGATCCCCTGGGCTTGGAGGTCGTGGCCTGTAGTGAAGTCATCGCCATGGACGACGATCCCGCCGCCAGCGTGCGCAAGAAGAAGGACTCCTCGCTCGTGCGCGCCGCCGAATTGGTGCGCGACGGCAACGCCAGCGCAATGGTCTCGGCCGGGAACACCGGCGCGACAATGGCCTCGGCCCTGCTGCGGATGGGTCGCCTGCCCGGCGTCGTGCGCCCCTGCATCGCCACGCCCATTCCCCAACCCGGTCGCACGCCCATGGTGCTCGTGGACGCCGGCGCCAACGCCGAGTGCACGCCCGAGATGCTCGTGCAGTTCGCCCAGATGGGCTCGACGCTCGTCGAGGCGCACTGGGGCGTGGCGCGTCCAAAAGTGGGACTTCTGTCGATTGGCGAAGAGTCCTCCAAGGGCACCCCGCTGGTAAAGGCGACCCACGCACTCCTGCGTGAACTCTCGTCGCTCAATTTCGTGGGCAACGTCGAGGGCCGTGACTTCGTGCCCTCATCGGTGGACGTGATGGTCGCGGACGGCTTCACGGGCAACGTGGCCCTCAAGACCCTCGAGGGCGCGTTGAAGTTCGTGTTCTCGGCGGTGATTTCGGCGGTGGGCACCAACGACGCCACCCGGGCCGCGGGTGACGTGCTCTTTGAATACTTGTTACCGATTGCGGCCGAGTTGGACCCCGAGAACCAAGGGGGCGCGCTACTGCTCGGGGTGGAGGGGATCTGCGTGATCAGCCACGGCTCGTCGAGCGCCAGGGCGATCATGAACGCGCTGCGCGTGGCCGCTGAGATGGATAAAGGGGAAGTGGTGGCAAAATTGAGGGCTACCATTCGACCTGGTGAGGGCGCGTAACTGGGAAGTTGGCCGGGCCTTCTCGGTAGTCTTGTTCCGTACGTTAAAGGAGGCGTCATGAGCGCTGACACCCTCGCCCCGATGGATCGGGCCGCCATTTTGAGCCTGGTCCGTGATCGACTGGCCGAAATCCTCGAAAAGAGTCCCGGCGACATCGTGGAGGACGAATCGTTCGTCGATCTCGGCGCGGATTCGCTGGCGTTGATCGAACTCGTGGAAGCCCTCGAAGAGAGTCTCGCGACGTACTCGGCCGGCTTTCACATTGACGACGAGGACCTCGAGGGGCTCCTCTCGGTGCGCGACGCCGTGAACTACGTCGCGGTCAAACTTCAGGTTGCCTAACGAGGCACGCGCGCCTCATGGTCACGTCTTTGGACTCCGTCGCGGAGCGTTTGGGTCTCGCGGCGACGAACCCTCGGTTGTTGACGGCCCTCACCCACTCGAGCTTCGCTGCGGAACACGCCGTCGAATCGAACGAACGTCTCGAATTCCTCGGCGACGCGGTGGTTGATCTGGCGATCGCCGATCTCATCGTCACGCACTACCCCGAGTTGGACGAGGGGTCGGGGTCGCTCGTGCGAAGCCGCGTCGTCAACGAGGCCGCGCTGGCCGACGCGGCCAAGCGTCTCGGTCTGGGCGACGCGCTTCGCGTCGGACGCGGCGTGATAAAGGAGAACGGCGCCGAGCGTCCTTCGTTACTGGCCGACGCCTTTGAAGCGGTCGTGGCGGCGATCTACTTAGAGCGCGGTTTTGAGGTCGCGAGGAACTTCGTGCACGCCTCACTCGCCGAAGAGGTCGAAGAGGCGTCCAAGCGGCCCGGGGACGCGGACCCCAAGACCCTCCTGCGCCAGTGGGCCGAGGCGACGGGTCGGGGCACGCCGACGTACGAAGTCGTAGCCCAGGGCCCCTCGCACAACGTCACCTTCACCGCGACGGTACGCGTGGGCGACGCGATCGTCCTCACCGGCGAGGGTCGGTCCAAAAAGAGCGCGGAGAGTCGCGCGGCCCGAACGGCCTGGCGGGCGCACTTCGATGCCTGAGCTCGCCGAAGTCGAGACGGTGCGCGCGTCGCTCGCGCGTGACCTCGTCGGCAAGAAGATCAAGAGCGTGTCGGTCACCAACGGTCGAGCCGTGCGTCGCCACAAGACCGCCAAGGACTTTCGCGCCATGGTCGAGGGGCACTCCATCAAGTCGGTCCAGCGCCTCGGCAAGAACCTCGTGGTGGGTCTCGACAACGCCACGCACCTGGTGATACACCTGGGCATGAGCGGTCAGTTGCTGCGGGCCAAGACCGCCAAGGATCCAAAACCCAAGCACACCCACGTGATCTTCACCTTCGTCCAGGGCGGCGAGTTGCGCTACGTGGACCCCAGGACCTTCGGCGAGATCTACGTCTCCAGGGCGCCCGGCGAAGGCGACGCCCCGGCGGAGCTCTCGAAGTTCGCTCGGCTCTCGATCGGCGGGGAGGGTCTCGCGCTTCGAAGGGCGGTGCCCGAACTCGCGCATCTCGGCCTCGATCCTTTTGAAGATCAGATCGGCTGGGACCGCTTCGCCGCGGTCCTGCGCAGCCGCTCCACGCCGCTCAAGGCGGTCCTCACCGACCAGGACATTATCGCGGGGATCGGTAACATCTACGCCGACGAGATCCTCTTCGCGGCCGGCCTGCGCTTTGATCGGCCCGCGGAGTCGCTCTCGACGATCGAGATTCGACGCCTGCACCGGGCCATCACCGAAGTGTTGACCGAGGCGATAAAACACGGTGGTTCGACGCTCGACGACCAGCAGTTCGTCGACCCCGACGGCCGGGCCGGTAACTACCAACAGTTCCACCAGGTCTATAACCGCGAGGGTCAGGCCTGTTATCAGTGCCGTCAGTTGATACGTCGCGAGAGCGTGCGCGGACGCTCGACGTTCTATTGCGAAAAGTGCGAGGCGTAGCGCCCGGTTGGCGACCAGAAGATTGCTAGCGTCAGGGCGTGTTTCTTAAGCGATTGACCATGAAGGGATTCAAGTCCTTCGCCGACAACACCGTTTTAGAGTTCGAGCCCGGGGTCACCGCCGTGGTGGGACCGAACGGTTCGGGCAAGTCCAACGTCGTGGACGCCGTCACGTGGGTGCTGGGCGCTCAGAGCACGCGCGCCCTGAGAAGTTCTCGGATGGACGACGTGATCTTCATGGGCACCGCCCATCGCCCGGCCCTCGGCCGCGCCGAAGTGGCGCTCACCATCGACAACTCCTCGGGACGCCTGGCGATCGACGGGGCGGAAGTCACCATCTCGCGCACCCTCTTTCGAAACGGTGACTCGGAGTACGCGATCAACGGCACGACCTGTCGGCTCCTCGACGTCCAAGAACTGCTCGGTGACTCGGGCGTCGGTCGCCAACAGCACATGATCATCGGTCAGGGGCAGCTCGACTCGATCCTCTCGCCCAACCCCGAGAATCGTCGCGCGGTCATCGAGGAGGCGGCGGGTGTGCTCAAGCATCGACGCCGCAAGGAACGCTCCGAACGGCGACTGGCCTCCACGCAAGAGAATCTCGAACGCCTGGGTGACTTGGTGCGTGAGGTCCGCCGTCAGATGCGCCCCCTCGAGCGCCAAGCCGCCTCGGCGCGCAGCTACTCCGATGTCGAAGGTGAGTTGCGCGAGGCTCGCCACGCGCTCTTCGCAAACCGTCTCAACAACTTCGAACAGCGTCGGCGCGAACTCGACCACTCACTGGAAGAAGCGTCCGTGCGTGAACGCGAGCTTCGTCACGAACTGGTGACCCTCGACGCGAAGGCCACGGCCGCCGCCGCCGAAATGGCCTCGCGGCGTGAAGAGATGCTCGCGTCCACCCTGGGCCTGCTCCAGGGCCTGGCCGAACGGGCTCGCGGGACCGAGTCGATCATTCAAGAGCGTCAGCGCTCGCTGCGTCAAGCCCTCGTCGCCTCGGCCGACGAGAACGTGATCGCCACCCTCGAGGCGGACGCGGCCAAGCTGGTCACCGACCTGGAGGGCCTGGACGGCGACGAACTCTCCCTTAGCGGGCTGCGCGACGCCCTTACCGAGTCGCGTCGGAGTTTCGCTGATGCCGAGGCGCTCTACGACGAGACCTGGGCGTCGTCGTCGGCGGAGAGCGACGAGGCGGCCCTCAACAACGCTCGTCATCAGATTGCGCTGCTCGAGCGTTCACTCGCCTCACTTGAGGAGAGTGAGCGAAGAGCCCGCACGAGATTGGCTGAGGCGCAACGACGACGCACGGCCCTCACCGGCGAGCGAGAACGCGCTCTCAAAGAAAAAGCCCTTGCGGCCACGGCGCTCGACGCAGCGACGCTTGAGTACGACCAGGCGGAGAAATCGGCCGAGCGAGCGCACAGCGAGCAGCGCATGGCGGACGAGACACTTCGTGCGGGCGCCGATGACGCCTCGCGTGCCCTGGGGCGCGCCGAGACACTCGCGCGCGCCCTCGACGAACTCTCGGGCGCGGGCGGGCGGGCCATCATCGGCAATTTGAAGGGCGTGCTCGGGTCCTTCCTCGACCTGATCGAAATCGACCCGGGGAGCGAACGGGCGGTCGAGTCGGCCGCCGGCGCGTCGGTAGCCGCGATGGTCGTGGACGGGCGACGCTCGGCGCGCGCCGCCCTGGCGGCGCTCCGTCGCGAAGGGGGTACGGGACTTATCTTGCCCGTGGTCGAAGGCGACGTCGCCACGCCGCCCACGCCGGGAGGTTGTCGAGCGCTACGCGAGGTCGTGCGAACTCGTCGCGGCGCGCCCGCGCACGTCACGAACGTCCTCGACGCGTTGTTCTCTCGCGCCTTCGTGGCCAAGGATTGGGAGGCGGGCCTTGACGTCGCGCTGGCCAATCCCGATCTGGTGATTGTCACGCCCGAGGGGGATCGCTTTGCGTCCTCGGGCTGGCGCGTGGCCTCAGGTCGCACGGTGGTGACCCGTCTCACCGTAGACGAAGCTCAGTTGGGCGCTGCCGAGGCAGAACGTGGACTCGTGGCCCTGCGCGCCCGTCGTGTCGAGGCCGACGCCTCACTGGACGACGCCCTCCAGCGATTCAACCGCGCCACGTCGGCCCGGACTGAGGCGCGTGGGGAGGTGGAGCGACTCCAAGGTGAGATCGAGCGATTCTCGCTCGAGGGCGAGGCGTTGGTACCGACGGTGGACACGTTGAGTGCCGACGTCGAAGATCTTTCGGCGCAGATCCTCACCGTCGATGCCGAGTTGTTGGCGCAGCGACAAGGTCTGCCGCTCCTGGAGTCGGCTCGACGCGACGGCTCTGAACGCCAAGTCCAGCGCAGCGAGGCCCGGGCCGCGCTCGACGCACATCGCCGCCACGTCATTGACGAAGCGACGATGCTATCGCGCCGCGAAGCCGAGTTCGCCGAGCGTCGGCGACTGATCGAAGAGCGTCGTCGCGAGATCGAGCAGCGGCTCGAAGGTCACACGGGGGAGCGACTGGAAGCGGCGACCCGGCGCCAGTCGCTGGAGTTCGATCGCCAGGTCTTGGATCGCTTGTCGTCGCTCGTCCAAAGAGCGGCCGAGGAGATACGGGTAGCCCAGGACGCGCTCGACTCGAGTTACCGCGAACAGCTCGAAGCCTCACGCGCGAGCGCCGAGATGCTCGAAGAGGTGCGCCAAGCCCGTCGCGGGGCTGACGTTCGCTTAAGCGAACTCGGCGAAGTCATGCGTCGGCACGAAATTGAACAGGCCGAACTGGTGGTGAAGGTCTCTAACGTGCACGAGATCGTTCGGCGCGACCTCGGCGTGGAGCCGCACGAGATGGGACCGGCACCGCGAATTGAACTGCCCGAGGGAGTCGTGCTCGAGAGTCGCGTGGCCGAACTCGAAGCGCGCATCACGTCGCTGGGGCCGATCAATCCGCTGGCCCTGGAGGAACTGGCCTCGCTGGAGGATCGTTACAAAGAACTCGACGCCCAGGTCAGCGACGTGCGCCACGCTCGGCGAGAGTTGCAAGAGGTCCTTCGGGCACTCGACGTGGAGATCATGCAGACCTTTTCCAAGGCCTTCGCCGACGTCAACGAGCACTTCTCGGCGCTCATCGCGATGCTCTTTCCCGGCGGCCAGGGTCGACTCAATATGAGCGAACCGGACGACCCCTTGAATACCGGCGTCGAGATTGAAGTTCGACCGATGGGGCGCAACATTCGACGCATCTCGCTGCTCTCGGGCGGGGAACGCTCCATGGCGGCCCTGGCCTTTCTCTTTGCGGTCTTTCGTTCGCGCCCGTCGCCCTTTTACCTCATGGACGAGGTGGAGGCCGCCCTGGACGACGTCAACTTGCAGCGCTTTCTCAGCCTCGTCGATGAGTTCCGCGACGAGGCCCAACTGCTCATCGTGACGCACCAAAAGCGCACGATGGAGGCCGCCGACGTCCTCTACGGCGTCACGATGGTGCCCGGCGCCTCGTCCAAAGTTGTCAGCCAGCGCGTCAACCGCACCTTAGAAGTCGAAACGGCGTGATCGTTCTCGTAACTATTCTCGCGGTCGTCGTGGTACTCGCCGTGGTCCTTTTCCTCGCCCGGCGGCGTCGAGCGAGTCGTGCGCCCCTCGCGAGCCCGCGCGCCGCCATGCCCGAGATCCTCGTTCGCGACACGACGCTAATCCCGTCGCTCGTCGACGCGGTGACGTTGAGCCAACGACTGAGCTCCTCGAGAGGCGTCTTTGAACGAGTGCGTTCGCTCTCGGGCACGGGCAATCTCACGAGCGACCAACTGGAGGTCGTGGAAGAGGTCTTGTTGCGCAGTGACGTCGGCGTCGCCACGACGGCGTCGGTGTTGGCGGAACTCCAGGCGAACGGCGCGCCCGACGGCGTGGCCCCCGCGCTACGGACGATACTTTTGAACGGGCTTCGCGCGGATCGTTCGCTCACCACCACGGCCGACCCCGGGCGGGTGCCGGTGTGGCTGTTCGTGGGCGTGAACGGCGTGGGCAAGACCACGACCATTGGCAAACTGGCCCAGCGTCACCGCGACCAGGGCCGCTCGGTGCTGCTCGCCGCGGGCGACACCTTTCGCGCCGCGGCCGCCGATCAGCTCGAGCAGTGGGCCGCGCGCACCGGCGCGGACATTGTTCGAGCGAACGAAGGGGCCGACCCGGGCTCGGTGGTCCACGACGCCATAGGACGGGCCAACGCTAAAGGCATCGATCTCGTCCTGGCCGACACCGCGGGCCGACGCGCGAACAGCTCGAACCTGCTCGACGAGCTCGCCAAGGTCCGTCGCGTGGCCGACCGGGCGCCGGGCCAAGTGGTCGAAACGCTCTTGGTCCTTGACGCCACGACCGGACAGAACGCGCTCAGTCAAGCGCGCGAGTTTTTGGCGGCGTCGGGCGTGACCGGCATCGTGCTCACCAAACTCGACGGCACGGCGCGAGGGGGCATCGTCATCGCGATCGAACGCGATCTCGCCATTCCGGTCAAGTTCGTCGGCGTGGGCGAGAGCGTGGGTGACCTCATACTCTTCGAACCCGACGAATTCGTGGACTCGTTGCTCGGGGCGTGACGCTAGCCTTCGGACATCATGTTTGACGCCCTCGGTGAACGCCTGGAACGACTCAGCGCCTCACTACGCACTCGCGGGCGCCTCAGCGAGGCCGACCTCGACGAAGCACTCGGTGACGTACGCGCGGCGCTGCTCGAAGCGGACGTCGAATTGGGCGTGGTGCGGGCGTTTCTCGACGCGGTGCGCGAGCGCTTGAGTGGCGAAGTACTGACCCAGAGCCTCTCGCCCGGCCAACAGGTCATCAAGGCGGTGCACGAACAGCTCGTGGAAGTACTCGGCGCCACCCCGCTCAAGGTCACCTACGCCGCCAAGCCCCCCACGGTGGTGTTGCTGGCCGGCCTCCAGGGGGCTGGCAAGACAACGGCCGCGGCCAAACTCGCGGCCTGGTTCAAACAGCAAGGTCGTCAGCCCTATCTGATCGCGGCGGACCTTCAACGCCCCGCCGCCGTGGAGCAGTTGCGCCTGCTCGCCCGACAGGTGGGCGTCGACGTCTACGCCGGGGCCTCAACGCCCCTGGACGTCGCGCGCAAGGGCCTGGCCGAAGCGACCCGACTGGGTCGCGACGTCGTCATCATCGACACCGCCGGTCGTCTCTCGATCGACCGGGCGCTGATGGACGAGGTGCGCTCGATCGCCGAGGCCACCGCGCCCGACTACACCTTCTTGGTGATCGACGCCGTGACCGGTCAGGACGCCGTGCACACCGCCCGGAGCTTCCACGACGCGCTCGAGCTCTCGGGACTGATCGTGACCAAGCTCGACTACGACGCGCGCGGCGGCGCGGTGCTCTCGGCGCGAGGCGTCGTCGGTCGACCGGTCGTCTTCGCCTCGATCGGCGAGCGGATCGCCGACTTTGACTTGTTTTATCCCGAGAGGATGGCGTCACGGATCCTGGGCATGGGTGACGTGCTCACATTGATCGAGCAGGCCGAGCGCACGATGGATCCCGACGTCGTCGCGGAGTCCGCCGGGCGCATGATGAGCGGCACGTTCACGCTGGACGACTTTCTCGCGCAACTCGCCCAAGTGCGCAAGATGGGATCGCTCGGTGGGCTGATGAAGTTGATGCCCGGGGTCTCGAAAGAGATGCGCACCGCCGCGAGCAACGTCGACGACGGTGAACTCAATCGGGTCGAGGCGATCGTTCGTTCGATGACGCCCCAGGAACGTCGTACGCCCACCATCATCGATGGTTCGCGGCGTACGCGCATTGCCAAGGGGTCGGCCACGAGCGTGAGCGCGGTGAACCACCTGCTCAAGCAGTTCGGCGAAATGCGAAAGATGATGCGCCAGATGGGTAGCGGTTCGTCGCCGTCGCTACCGGGCGGACTCGGACGCATGGCGGGCGTGGGCGCGCGCGCTCCCTCGGGGGAGACGCTGCCCAAGGGTTTTGAAGCGCTGGGTGCGGGGATGGCGAGCGCCGCGTCGACGTCGCGAAGCGCCGGCGCAAAGAATAAGAAGAAAAAAGGCGGCAGGGTCACCCCTCCCAAACAACGCTAAACTTGGACGCTCGGGTATTTCGCCCAGTTCCGACTCGGAACAATAATGTTCGAAGGGATTTACGTTGTGGCTGTGAAACTACGTTTGGTGCGGATGGGTAAGAAGAAGCAGCCCACCTATCGCGTCGTGGCCGCCGAAAGCCGCCGGGCCCGTTCCGGGGCCTTTCTCGAAATCGTGGGCACCTACCAGCCTCGAGGCATCTCGACGGCCGAGCCCGAAATGGTCTTGAAGATCGACAACGAAAAGGTGCTGCATTGGCTCGGCGAGGGCGCCCAGCCCACCGAGCGCGTGGCCAAGTTGCTAAAGATCAGTGGTGCGCTGGAGGCGTTCGAGGCCTCCAAGGTCGCAACGTGAGCGACGCGTCCGACGAGTACGTCGCCGGGGACGTCAACACGATTGACGACGGTCCCGAGGATGACTACGACAACAGCGACGTCGGCAACGAGGTCGGAAGCGGCGCCGGCGGCGCCGACAAAGCCGCGGCCGCGATCGCGGCGCTGGAGTTCATCGCAAAATCGTTGGCTGAAGACCCTGGGGCCGTCTCGGTGGAGGTCAGTGAGCGCCAGGGCAAGGTCATCTTGTCGCTGAGCGTGGGCCCGAGCGATATGGGACGCGTCATCGGCCGGCGTGGGCGCACCGCGCAGGCCATTCGTGCGCTGGTGGGCGCCGCGGGAGCGCGCGACGGCGTCATCACCTCGGTCGACATCGTCGACTAGCCGTGACCGACGAGCGTTCCACGCTCGAGGTCGGGCGCATCGTCAAGGCCCACGGTCTTCGCGGGCAGGTGCAGGTGGACCTCTGGAGTGATCGGGTGGAACGTCTCGCGCCCGGCGTGACCCTTTCCAGCGAGCGCGGGCCGTTGGTCGTGCTCGAAGCTGCGGCCCACCAGGCCCGCTTCATCGTGAGTTTCGATCGAATCCACTCTCGTGAAGAGGCCGAGCGGTGGCGCGGCGTTGTGCTGTCGGCGCCGCGCCTCCACGACGAGAGCGTCATCTGGATCGATCAGCTCTACGGCGCCGAAGTGGTGGACGAGCGCGGCGTTCGTCGCGGCGTCGTCGTCGACGTCGAGGCGAATCCCGCGAGCGATCTGATGGTGCTCGATTCGGGCGCGCTCGTTCCATTGACGTTCGTGGTCACACTCGAAGCCAACACCCGCGTGGAGATCGACGCGCCCGAGGGACTCTTCGAATGACGTTGCGCGTGGACGTGTTGACACTCTTTCCCGAGGCGGTGGCCAGTTACGCCGCCACGTCGGTGCTCGGTCGAGCGGCCGAGCGAGGAGTGTGGGCACTGCATCTCCACGACTTTCGCGACGCCACCTCCGACGTACACCGCAGTGTCGACGACACGCCCTTTGGCGGGGGCGCCGGTATGGTATTGCGCGCCGAGCCAATACTGGCGTGCATTGAATCGAGCCCGGGACTGGCGAGGCCGGTGATCGCCCTTTCCCCTTCGGGCCGGGTCTTCACTCACGCGTTGGCCCGCGAACTCAGCGAACTCGCGGGATTTACTTTGCTCTGTGGTCGCTATGAGGGATTCGACCAACGCGTGCTCGATCTGGTCGCCGACGACGAGATCTCCCTGGGCGATTTCGTCCTGTCGGGGGGCGAGTTGGCCGCACTGTGCGTCATCGAATCGGTGGTGCGCTTGTTGCCCGGGGCGCTGGGCAACGACGAGTCCAGCGTGCAGGAGTCCTTCGGCGAGGGACTCCTCGAGTACCCCCAATACACCAAGCCGGCCGAAGTGCGCGGACGGCGCGTACCCGAGGTTTTGCTCTCGGGCGACCACGCGAGGATTGATCGTTGGCGCCGCGCACAAGCGCTGCGGCGAACATTGACGCGCCGACCGGATCTGATCGAGCGTCGCGGGGGACTGAACGACGAAGAGACGAAGATACTGGCCGATTTCCCACCGTTGGATGGCGAGGGGCCAAGCGGCTAAACTTTTAAGGCCTGTGATCCGAAAGGGACCGCTCTCATGAACCCGACCGACCTCGTCGACCGCGACTCGCTTCGCGACGACATACCCGCTTTTCGCCCCGGCGACACCCTCAAGGTCCACGTGCGGGTCGTCGAAGGCACCCGTCAGCGCGTGCAGGTCTTCCAGGGCATCGTCATTCGCCGCCAGGGCTCGGGCCTGCAAGAGACTTTCACCGTGCGCAAAATCAGTTTCGGCGTCGGCGTTGAACGCACGTTTCCGGTGCACACTCCCACCATCGCCAAGATAGAAGTCGAGTCGCACGGCGACGTCCGTCGCGCCAAGCTCTACTACCTGCGTGACCTGCGCGGCAAGGCCGCCAAGATCAAGGAACTGCGCCAAACCGAGCGCGCGTAGTCGCTGGTGAGTGAGGAAGAGCTCGACGACTACGAGTCGACCCTCGAACTCGCGCTGGTCCAGGAGTACAAGGCGGTCGTGGGCATGTTCGACTTCGCCGTGGAGACCGACCGGCGCTTCTATCTCGCCAACGACGTGGCCGTGGACGTTCGATCGAACACCGCGCCCACCCTGCTCGAGGTGACGCTGCACGACGCCTGGGTCTGGGACATGTACCGCTCGGCTCGCTTCGTGCCCTCGGTGCGCATCCTCACCTTTCGCGACGTGAACATCGAGCGATTGCCCAAAGAGGATCTCCAGCCCTGACCATGGAGCTGGTTCGCCTCGTCGCTGCTCTGGCCGAGCGTGACGCCGCGGTGCGACTCGCCAATGAGCGAACGGTGCTCTTTCGTTGCACCGACGCCGACACGGTCGTCGTGGCGGCTTCGATGAGTGGTCGTCTCACTCAACCCCTGGGCGTCTGGTTAGTCGTCGGCGAGTCGTACCCGGCTCAACTCGCGGCGCGCGACGTGGCGACCCTCGCGGCGCTCGTTCCCCTGCGTCACGTCGTCATCGAGGCGAGTTCGTTGTCCCGTGAGCACGCCGACGTGGTGCGAGCCCTGCTCACCAACGACGAGGTCAACTTCACCAACGCCGTGGCGACCCTCGCGGGTGCGTTCAACCGACCGGCGCCGCCGTCGCCACTCACGGTGTGGAGTTACGACGGTGAGCGTCTCGTCGACGGTGCGCGCGTTCTTTCACCTGGTCGCGTCGTAACGAGCGCCGCCGGAGAACTGACCGACTTCGTCTAAGTTACGCCGGCTGAGTCGAGATGTGGTCGGGACGAATTTTCACGTTCACGCGAACCTCACCTTCGCGACGCGAGGGAAACGTATCAACGTCGAGGTACTTTTTCGCGAAGCGGTCGATTACCTCGTCGGCGCCTTCAGTGGTAAAGGCCACGACCGTGCCGCGTACGGCAATGCAGACGTAGGGGTCGTCGGGGTCGGTGAGTGACACCGCCACACGCGAGTCGGCGGCCAGGTTGCGCGCCTTGGCCCGACCGAGGGCGGTGTTAATGACGATGTCCTCGCCGTCGAGTTCGACCCAGACCGGCGTAACGTTCGGCGCGCCGTCCGCGTCGAGGCTTGCGACGTGGGCCAGCACGTTCTTGGCGAAGATGGCCCTTGAGGCAGGGCTGAAGGTATCGGTCACGGCGCTCCTGACGTTTCATCGAGACGGGGCTAGTAGTTTTACCTTAATGAACGTTGGTGCGCACGTCCGCGGTGGCGGCAAGCTCATTCCCTCCCTCGAGGCGGGGGTTGCGATCGGGGCCACTTCGATCCAGGTCTTCACCCAGAGCCCCCGTATGTGGAAGCCCTCGCAGTACGCGCCCGAGGTTTTGGCCGCTTACCGTGAGGCCCAGGCGGCGCACCCCACGATTACCGACACCTTTTGTCACGCGACGTATCTGATCAATCTGGCCTCGGCCAACCTCGAACTCTACGAAAAGTCCGTCGAGTGTCTCACTCACAACCTCTCGGTGGCTCGCGGAATGGGTTCTTCGGGACTGGTCTTGCACGTCGGCTCACACATGGGGGCCGGCTTCGACGAAGTCGTTCGTCAAATCGCTGACGCGTTCGAGCGCGCACTGGAAGGGGCTGCGCCGGCCCCTCAGGGAGTCACCGACTGTCCGATTCTCATTGAGAACGCCGCGGGCACCGGCGGGACCGTCGGTCGCTCGCTGGAAGAGATTGAATTCTTGATCGACGCCTGCAACGGTGATGATCGACTGGGGCTGTGCATCGACACTCAACACCTCTGGGCCAGTGGCGTTGACTACTCGAGCGTGGCGGGCACCGAGCGACTGATCAACGACATTGACAAGACCGTGGGGATGGAACGTCTTCGTTGTTTTCACTTCAATGACTCAAAGATCGAGCTCGGCGGGAACCGGGACCGACACGCCAACATCGGCGAAGGGACCATAGGGGTGAAGGGATTGGCGCCGCTGGTGGGTCATCCCAAGATCCGCAACCTTCCACTACTGCTCGAGGTCCCTGGTTCGGGCGAGGGTCCGCGGGCCGAGGACGTCGTGGCCGCGAAAAAGGTAGTGACCGCCGGGATCAAGCTCTACGACGGAGCGAGAACGAACGCGCCGGCGATGAAAGCCGCCGTCACCAAGAGGGCCGCGCTGACCAAGAAGTCAGCATCGTCGAAGACGGCCGCGCCAAAGAAGACGGCGCCAAAGATATCTGGAACGAAGAAGGTCACTTCAACAAAGAAGGCCGCGCCAAAGAAGGCCGCGCCAAAGAAGGCCGCGCCAAAGAAGGCCGCGAAGAAAACGATGAGGAAAACGATGAAGAAAACCGCCAAGAAAACGGCGAAGAAGTAGTCGGTCGATGACGAACACGCGCGTAGAGTCCGACAGCATGGGCGACATCGAGGTTCCCGCCGATCACTACTGGGGGGCTCAGACGGAGCGCAGCCTTCACCACTTTTCGATAGGTCACGAGACGATGCCTCGCGCGGTGGTCCAGGCTTTTGGCGTGTTGAAGTTCGCCTCGGCGAGGGTCAATCACGCTCTGGGCAAACTTGATGACGAACGAGCGTCACTCATTGATCGCGCGGCGCGCGAGATCATCGACGGCGCGTTGGCTGGTGAGTTCCCCCTACGCATCTGGCAAACCGGCTCGGGTACCCAGACCAATATGAACGTCAACGAAGTGATCTCGAATCGCGCCATCGAACTCGCGGGCGGAGTCCTTGGCTCAAAGGATCCGGTACATCCTAACGACCACGTCAACATGTCTCAGTCTTCGAACGACACGTTCCCCACCGCCATGCACATCGCCTCGGTCATGGAGATCACCGGACGGCTCGTGCCCGCGGTCACTCGGCTGCGCGACGCGTTCGAGACCAAGGCCACGGCGTTCGCCCACGTCACCAAGATCGGGCGCACGCACTTGATGGACGCCGTCCCGCTCACGCTGGGTCAAGAGATCTCGGGCTACGTCGCCCAGCTCGACGCCGACCTCGATCGTCTGCAGTTGATTCTTCCCGGTCTGTACGAACTCGCGGCCGGCGGGACCGCGGTGGGTACGGGACTCAACACGCACCCGGAGTTCGGCGTGCGCGTCGCGGCCGAGATCGCCGAACTGACCGGTAAACCTTTCGTGACGGCGCCCAATTACTTTGCCGCTCTGGCCGCGCACGACGCGCTGGTTTTTGCACACGGCGCCATCAAGACGCTCGCGACGAGTCTTACCAAGATTGCCGACGACCTTCGCTGGCTTGGTTCGGGACCGCGAGCGGGACTGGGTGAACTCAAGTTGCCCGAAAACGAGCCGGGCAGTTCGATAATGCCGGGCAAAGTCAATCCCACCCAGTGCGAAGCCATGATCATGGTCTGTATCCAGGTCTTTGGCAATGACACCGCGATCACCATCGCTGGCTCTAGGGGCAACTTGGAACTGAACGTCTGCAAGCCAGTAATCATTTATAACGTCTGTAACTCGATCGATCTCTTGAGTGACGCGTGCGATCGCTTCCGCGAGTTCTGTGTCGAGGGCCTCGAGCCCGATTACGAGCAGATCCAACGTCACCTCAACGACTCCTTGATGCTGGTGACGGCCCTCACCCCCATCATTGGCTACGACAAGGGCGCGCAAGTCGCCAAAAAGGCGCACCAGGAGCACACCACGTTACGAGAGGCGGCGCTCTCCCTGGGCTTTTTAAGCGCGGAGGAGTTCGACGCGGCGGTCGTGCCCGATGAGATGACCCACCCCTAAGCGTTCCACGCGATCCAGCATCGAAATCGAGGAATTCTTCACTTCAATCTGTAACTTTCCCGCGGTGGGCGACAGAGAGATAGTGAGGTCGCTAATTCGCCATGTTGTGTTGGCGACCCGTGCACTTCTGAGCGCGCCAAAGTACTAGGACAGGTAGTGACATGAAAAAGCCAATGCCGTGGACTTCACCCGTTGCCCTTGGGGTCCTCGTCGGTTGCCTGGTCGTGTTGACCAGCGTGTTTGCTGGTGACGTCGCCGCGACGTCGTCGCCCACTTCCACCACGTTGGGACGAACGGAACTCACTACCAATACGGCCTCGAGCGCGACCGCCAGAGCGTTCGCCAACCAGTTGCTGAACCGGGCGGCCCTGCCGGCGGGGGCCGTCGTTACGAAGCGCCTCGTGGCGCCGTTGACCAACGCTGCGGGGCTGGTGGCACTCACTGACTTGGTGGTCGTTCATCGAAATTACGTGTTACAGCGTCCCGTCGACCTCGCGTCCTTCCTGCGAGACCATCACGCACCCGGCGCGACAATTGAAGGACCACAGACAGTGTCGGGTAGCGCCGTGACCTCGGTGACGGGCTATCAACTCAACCTTCCCTTCGCCAGCCGCCATCTGTCGTACGAACAACTCGACTACACCGTGGGTACCACTGCTCCGAGTGACAAGGAGTTGCGCGTCGACGCCGAAGTCGTATGGGTGCCCATAGAGAACGTGAGCATGCCCACGAGCCATCCCGTGATCTTGACGGCGTATGGTCACATGACCGCCTTCGCGGGTTCCAGTGATCCCACGACGGTGACCCTGACCAAATCCGAGGCGGTGCAACTACGACACGCTCTCTCTTCGCTCTCCAACACGGCCGGTGGTGTGTGCATGGAGGACGCCACACTCTTTACGCTGGCGACGTCCTTCACCGCTCCCGGTAGCACCCGCTCAGTGAAGTGGACCGCGACCGCCGACGTCTGCCCGGGGGTCCTTAGCGTGGTCAGCGGGACCCGTCACGTGGCCCTTGACGACCACTCGTGCGTCCTGCGTTCGCTGGTGGGAAAGTTCCTGCCGGCGCGCAAGGCCGCGGCCACTCGACTCTCTCTCAAGAACTGCGTGGGCTAGTCCGCTTAGTCGGCGACGAAGCTAGGCCAGGGTGAGGAAGCCTGACGTGACGCACAGGCCCATGGCGCAAATGACGAGCAGGGTAGAGACCACCGAGATGACGACGACGCGATTGGCGCGCCCGCGTCCGGTGGCGATCGGTCGAGGCATGTACCACTCAGGCAGTAAGTTCACCGAGTCCGATACGCCGTACCAGGGAACGGCGTTGGCGTCGAGCGGCGTCGTGGGATCAGCGGCCAGCGCGAGGGCCGTCAACTCTTCGTCGCTCAGCGCGTCGGGCCCCGGAGTCTCACTTGTCCCGAGCGACCACGACTGCTCCACGGTGACCTCCTGGGGTTGGCGTTGAGTTTCTCGCCCCCACGACTCAACTTACCCGGGCGAGTCGATCGACGATCGCCGTCTAACTGACGGGAAGGTTCCACAGCGCCATCCAACGCGCGAGATCCTTTTCGATGGGTAGGTCGGTGCCGAGAAACGACTTCACTCGCAGTTCGAGTTCGTTGTCGCGTTGCGAAGGACCGGTGGGTGCGAAGGGGTAGAACGTGCCCTGTTTCATGAGATAGACCATGCGCACCGATCCTTCGCCCGGTGGGGTCTTGGCCACGAAGCCAAAGACCGCGCACAACAGGCGCGGTCCGAGACCGTGCTCGACCATGGAGGTATCGGCGGCGTGAATTCGCGTGACCAGCGCCTCGAAGTCCGGGTCGGTGACGACGAGCCACTTAAAGCCCAGGTCGTCGGTGGTGAGGGTGACCTTATTGTTGGTCTGGTCGAAGTCGAGCAACTGCTTGATGTCTTCGTCGGTGGTCAACGTGCTTTCGCCGCTGCCGGACTTAAAGCAGAGGCCGGCCTGGCCCGAGCTGACCAGGTCCAACTCGCTCTCGAGGGTGAGCGCCGCCGTGGGGAGCGCGAAGAGGTTGTCGAGGTTGGGCGCGACCTGCTTGGTTCGTCCAAAGAGTGTGTCGCGAAGACCCACTAGCCGTTGAGTTCCTTCTCGAGCTTGTTCAACGCGTCGAGACGCTTTTCGAGCGACGGGTGCGAGGAGAAGAGATTCGCCGCCGTGCCCCCCGCCAACGCCGGGGCGAAGAAGAAGGCGTTCATGCCCTCGGTCTTGCGTAAGTCCGTGCGCGGGATTTTGCCCATGTCGCCGGTCACGTGCACCAAAGCGCTGGCCAGCACGCTCGGCTTGCCGATGAGGATCGCGCCCGAGCGGTCGGCCGCGAGTTCACGGTAGCGCGAGAGCGCCATCGTCAAGAGGAAGGCGATCACGTAGATGACGATCGAGACGAGCATGGTGATCATCTCTAAGATCACGATGTTCTGTCCGCCGCGACCGCGACCGCCGCCGCCGAACATCGCGCCGAACATGGCGATGCGACTGACCAGTCCGGCCAGCATGCCCACGCCCGACGCGATGGTCATCACGGCCACGTCGCGGTGCGCCACGTGGCTGAGTTCGTGGGCGAGGACGGCTTCGAGCTCTTCGTCGTTCAAACGGCTCATCAGCCCGCGCGTCGCGCAGATGACGGCGTGGTTCGGATTACGCCCGGTGGCAAAGGCGTTGGGCATATCCATCTCGGACACCCCGACGCGGGGCTTGGCCATATCGGCGAGCAGACACAGGCGGTCCACGATCTCGTGCAACTTGGGTTCTTGTTGGGGCGTCACCTCGTGGGCGTGCATCGCGAACATCGCGATCTTGTCCGAGAAGAAGTACTGCGAGAAGATCAGGGCCCCCGCGATCACGATCACCAGCACCGTCGACACGCCCAGGCTCAGCATGACCGACACGATGATGGCGTAGAGCGCCACCAGGGCGAGGCCCGTGACGAACATTCGAACGTTCAGGCCGTGATCGGCTTCAATCTTGGTCTTGGCCACGGTTAGTTGCCTTCGTGGGTGGACGCGCTCGCGGCGCCGTCGCCCGGGCCCGAGGGCAGCGCGGACACGGCGCCGTTGGACTTAAGGGCGGCGAGCTGGGCGTCGATGTCCGACGTCGAGGTGGCCTTGTCGAGCTGGGCTTGGATGTCGTCGTTGGTGCTCGTCAAGTCCGTCAAGGCGCCCGAGGCGAGTAGTTCGTCGAGCGCGCCGCTGCGCGCCTGCATCGCGGCGACCTTGTCTTGGGCGCGCTGCATCGCCGCCCCCGCGTCGCCCATCGAGGTCGAGATGCCGCTGACGGCCTCGTTGACGTGCGCCGATGCCTCCGCGGCGGTGTAGGTCGCTTTGATGGTCTCTTTCTTGGTGCGAAAGGCCTCCACCTGGGTCTGGAGCTTGGTGGAAGTGTCCTCGAGTTTGTTCTGCTGCTCTTGGATCGAGGCGTGCTGGGTCTCGAGGTCCTTTAGTTGGTTGGCGATGGCTTCGCGACGGGTGAGCGCCTCGCGCGCGAGCGGCTCGTTGCCCTGGGCCATGGCGGTCTTGGCCTGGTCGGCCAGTCGGTCGCCCTGGCTCTTGAGCTGCTCGGCTTGAATCTCAACGCGCTTACGCGCGGTGGCCACGTCGGCCACGGCGCGCTTGACCTTGGTGAGGTTCTCGAGTTGCTGTTCGTACGAGAGATCGAGGGTCTGGCGGGGATCCTCGGCCCTGTTCAAGGCGTCGTTGGCTTTCGCCTGAAAGAGCGTTTGCACTCGCTTCATAATGCCCACGGGGGCCTCCTTTTGGTACGCGTCCAGACTAGAGCCCACGCCCTCGGCGCACGTCCACGCCCATCAGGCAAAATCGCGCGGCGTCCTTAATTTCTCGGTAAATCTGTGTCCTGGGCTTGGGACTCCGCGGCCAGTTCTTGGCGGAATGACTCGAGATCTCGGGCGAGTGACTCATTCGACGTTGCGAGAATACGCAGCGCCAAGAGTCCCGCGTTGGCCGCGCCGTTGATCGCCACGGTGGCGACCGGTATGCCCCGGGGCATCTGGACAATGGAGAGCAACGAGTCCAATCCGTCGAGTCGCGCGAGCGCGACGGGCACGCCGATCACCGGCAGGGTGGTCACGGCGGCGAGAACGCCGGGCAGGTGCGCGGCGCCCCCCGCGCCGGCGATGAGAACCTTCAGACCACGATCGCGCGCGGATTGGCCATACTCGAGCGTCGCGTCGGGCCGGCGGTGCGCCGAAAGCACTCGAATCTCATACTCGACGTTGAAGCGGGCCAAGATCTTTGCGGCCTCGTTCATGACTTCGAGGTCCGACGACGAGCCCATGACGATTCCCACTACCTCGGGCACGGCACCTCCTGGGTCTAAGTCCCGTACGCACGGGCACCGTTCCATATTCGCACACGCGCAATGACGGTAGGTTGGGAGGCGATCAAAACGACCGAAATGCTCGAGGTCATAGAGAGGCGTCGAAGATGCGAATCGCCATTGGATTGGACACCGACGGACCGCTGGAAAAGACGATCGAACGTGCGAGAGGGTTGCGCGAGCGCGGCTTCACGCGTCTGTGGTCGTCGCAGATCTTTGGGCCCGACACCTTGACGGTGCTCGCGCTGGTGGGTCGTGAGTTGCGTGACCTCGACCTGGGCACGGCGGTCGTGCCGATTCAGCCTCGGCATCCGTCGATGCTGGCCGCCCAGGCCCGCACCGTCCAAGAGGCCATCGGCGGACATCTGTCGCTCGGGGTGGGTCTTTCGCACCAGGCAATCGTGGAGGGATTGTGGGGGCTCTCTTTTGAGCGACCCGGGAGCTACATGCACGAGTATCTCAACGCGCTCGCGCCCCTGCTGCGCGGAGAAAAGGTGAACGTGCAAGGTGAACGCGTCAAGGCCGTCACCATGGGACCGATCGGACCCAAAGACGCCGCGGCGCCAAGCCTGCTGGTCGCGGCCCTCGGGCCTAAGATGCTCGAGCTGGCCGGCGCCCTTACCGACGGCACTCTCTTGTGGATGACCGGGCGACAGACCATTGCCTCGCACATCGCTCCGACGATTCGCGCCGCGGCGGCCAAGGCCGGTCGAAAGGAACCGCGCGTGGTCTGCTCGCTGCCGATGGCGGTCACCTCGGACCTCGAGGGAGCGCGCGAACGTCTTAACACCGAGTACGCGATCTACGCCACGTTGCCGAGTTACGCCGCGATGTTAGAACGTGAAGGCGCTACGGCGCCGGCCGACGTGAGTCTCATCGGATCGAAAGAGCAAGTACTCGAGCAATTGAACGAACTGGCCGAGGCCGGCGTGACCGAATTCTCCGGCGCGCCCTCGGGCACGAGTGAAGAACGCGAGGGCGCGATTGACGCTCTGTTGTCCTACCAGGGTCACCACTAGCTCGCTGCATCCAAGAAATTTCTTATGGCGCCACTAAAGTGGCTTCGAACGAGGTGTAAAAAACTATGACGGTTATCGCGGCTCTACTCTCCATCGCGCTGTTTTTTGCCTTTGGCTCTTCGGGGGCGCAGAAGTTGGTCTTTAACCCGGCGATGTCCAGGGTCGCCGATCACTTAGGGTTCACCAAGCGGGCCTACCAACGAATCGGCGGGATCGAGGTGGTGGGCGCACTGGGGCTGTTGATTGGCCTCGCCTCGAAGGGATCGTCCGTTCTGGCGATCGTGAATGAGGTCGCGGCCGGCGGCCTTTTTGTGATGATGGTCGTCGCGGTGGCCCTGCACGTGCGAAGGGGTGACGCCTTTAAGTACGTCGCGCCCGCGCTGGTCCTGGGCGTCTTGGTGATGCTGGAGTTGATCTTTCGCCTCTTCTAGGGTCTAGAACGGGACGCGGGTGTGTTTGAACTCGTTCAACGCGCTTTCGTGGGTCATGAGGTTGAGCAGCGACGTGATCAAGGTAATGGAGTCGCCCGGCTGTTCGTTGGGCGCGTTCATGTAGCGAACGAACGTGGCGTCGTTGCCCACCACGAACGTCGGCACGCCAAAGGCCTCGTAGTGATCGAACTCTCGGAAACTCTCGCCGATGACCTTGTGGGGCCGCCGCGAAGCGACGTCCGTGTGGATATCTTCGAGGTCGACACCGATCGGCGCCAGTACGCCGTCGATTTCTTCCATCGTGACCAAGCGAATCGCCCGTTCGTGACGGGCTCGAAAGAGGGCCTCGTGCACGTCCAAGAAGTACTGAGGTTGCAGGTCGCGAACTGACGTGCTCACCGCGAGGGCTAAGAGGTCGTCGTCGCGATCCGGGTCGTCCCACACGTCGGGGGCGCGGTCGGCTTTGTAACCCTGGCTCATCGTCCAGGGCACGAACGTCACCTCAAAGTCCGCACCGGCGCGAAGGGCGGTGATGACGTGTCGGTGGAGATTGCTCGCAAAGGGGCAGCGATAGTCGTAGGAGAGTTGAAAGGAGGACACGAAACCAGCCTAGGAACTAACGCACGGGAACCGGCACGCCCTGGCTGCGACAGAGATCCTTGAAGGAGCAGAATCGGCACGCGTTGACCGAGGGCGTCGCCGGAAAGTCGCCGTCGTCGTAGTAGCGCTTGATCTTCGTCCACGCCCCGGTGGCGGCGTTCGCGCGCGCCTTTACCACAACCTCACTCACGGAACGTTCGATCGATTGGCCGTGCGCGACGTACATCAGGTGAAGCGTCGTTGGTCGCTCGCCGAGCTTGGCCTCACAGAGTGCCGCGTAGAGTTCGGCGTTCGCGAACGTGTGCGAGTCGTAGTTCCGATTCGGCAACGCCCCGGTCTTGTAGTCGACGATGGTGAGTGAGCCGTCGTCCGCTCGATCGAGGCGATCGAGTATGCCAAAGAGGGGCGTGCCGTTCACGTCCACGCCGAGGCGCAACTCGACGCCTTCGCTGGTGACCGACGTCGGATCTTCCATCGCGAAGTAGCGCACGAGGATGGCCTCGGTTTCCGCGAGCAGTTTCGTCAACATCGCCTCATCGAGGCCAATGTCAGTACGGACCTCGTCGGTCAGTATCGCCGCGGTCGCCGGCTCGACGTACTCGCGAGCGCGTTCGATCGTGCGCTCGTGGCCCTCCAACCGATAGAGCTGCTCGAGGACGTAGTGAACGAACCGGCCCTTGGCCGTGGCGTACGTCGCGGGCTGGGGGAGCCGTTCGATCGACGCGTGTTGATAGCGGCGGGGACAGGTTTGAAAATCGGACAGCCGTGAGGGCGAGAGTGACTGGGGCAGTGGTTGGTCGAACGCCATGGGGCCACGCTAGGTCCACGGTGTGACGTCATAGGCGCCCACGCTCGGTAACAATGGAGAGATGGCCCGCGAATCCTCCGCCACTCGTTTCGGCGAGATCGTGCGCGCGAACGCTTGGCACGGTGTGGGTTTCGGTGACCGCGTGGTCGTAAACACGCCCAAGGAGCGCCGCCAACAGTGGACCTTTGTCGCGCACGTGGTGAACGAAGCCACCGGGGACGAGTGGGTGGAAGTGCGCGGGGGCCGGGAGGGCGAGTCAAAGGGCCGGTCGTTTCGACCAGAGCTCATCTATCCAAGTGGCGCGCGTAAGGGCTCGCGCGTCACGGGACTCTCGCTCGCTACGGCACCACAACTGGCGTTGGGCTGACGCGACCGTCGTCAATGGCGTTGATCCGCTTGGATTTGAGGATGTAGAGACCCGGTACCACGCAGATCAAACTGGCGGCCACGAAGTAGGTTCGCACGCCGATATAGTTTGCGATTTCGCCGGCGACGATGAGTCCGAGGGGACCGATGCCGATCGAGACGAACCCGTCGATAGAGCTGGCTCGGCCCAAGAGTTCGCGCGGAACCTCACTTTGCATCATCGATTCCCAGATCACGTTGCCAAAGATCATCATCGGCGACGCGACGATGGGAAAGATGATGACTTCCCAGAAGTTCCCCGCGATGCCCATGACGAGGGCCGACAGCGTGCCGATGGTCCAGTAGATCCACATCACGCGCACGCGGCGCTTGGGCGAAGGAAGGTTCGCGGTGACCAACGCGCCAATAGCGCCCGCCACTCCAAAAGCCGCCACCGCAAAGCCCACGTAGTCCTTAGCGAGATGCAGATTGTGGCGCAGAAAATAGGGGATGAGCACAAACATGGGGACAAAGACGAAGGCGTTGACCAGGGTGACGCCGAACAGCGTCGTCCAGAGCCAACGAGTATGGCGAACGTACTGCACGCCCTCTTTGATGTCGTCCAGCATGGAGTTGCCGGCGTTCCTCATTGGCTTGGGCGTCGCCTTCATCAACAACAGGGCGGTGGCGCTGACGACGAAGGTCGCGCAGTCCACGCCTATCGCCAAACTCGTGCTATAGGCGGCGAGTAAGCCGCCGACGGCCGGCCCGACCATCGAGCCCATCAAGTTATTGGCCAACGGTCGCACGGCGTTCATCGCTGGAAGGAGTTCTTCGGGCACGATCTCGGGCGTGAGGGCGGAGATGGCCGGAAAGAAGACGGCGTCAAAGGCGCCAAAGAGAAAGGCGAAGACGAGGAGTTCCCAGAAGTGCAGCAGGCCGGTCGCGATCATGACCACGAGCACACCGGTTAACACGGCGCGGGCCACGTCGGAAATGATGAGGAGCACACGGCGCGAGAATCGGTCGACGATCGCCCCGCCGATGAGCAGGAAGATAACCAGAGGAGTCATTCGAGCCGCGGCGAACCACGCCAGCTTGGTGACGCTGTGCGTCGTGTCTAAGACGAGCAGCGTCAGCGCGACGAGGGCGACGCCGTCGCCAAAGTTCGAAATCGTCTGACCCGAAACCAGGAGCGTCGGTTCGCGATGTTTCGCCAACTGCACCATGGCGAGCTTCTTTTTCACCGTTCCACAGTAGGCCAGGTGCAAACCGTGAACCGCGACATAGCGCGAGGGATCGGGTGACGGGAATCGGCCCGGACCGTATAGTCTCGAACAATTCGAGCGGTCGCTGCGATCACTCGACGTCAAGAGGAGTAGCCATGGCACTAGAGAGCGGGGCCGCGGCGCCCGATTTCACCCTGTTCGCGGGACCCGGCGAAAAGGTCACCCTGTCAGAGATCGACGGTCCGGCGGTTTTGATCTTCTACCCGGCTGACTGGAGTCCCGTGTGCGGTGATGAACTCACGGTGTTCACTGCGGCCAACAAACTCTTTCAAGCTCGCGGGGCCCAGTTACTCGGTATTTCGGTGGATGGTCTTTGGAGCCATCAAGCTTTCCGGGCCGAGCGCAGATTGGACTTCCCCCTCCTCGCGGACTTCCACCCCAAGGGCGAGGTCGCCCAGGCGTACGGCGTCTATCGCCCCAACGACGGCATCTGCGAGCGAGCGCTTTTCGTGATCGATCGTGATCGCCACGTCGCCTGGAGCGAGGTTTCGCCCATTGGCGTGAGTCCAGGAGCCGACGGTGCATTGCGGGCGGTCGAGGCGCTTTCGTGAGCGAGGTCGCTCGACTCTCCGTCCCGGGGGGGCCCGAGGACCATTCGAGGGGACGCGAGGACGCCCCGTTGGCCCTCGTGGAGTACGGGGACTATCAGTGTCCGTACTGTGGCCAGGCGTATCCAATCGTGGAAAAGCTGCTGCGTACCTTTAGCGACTCCCTGCGACTCGTATTTCGAAATCTTCCCCTGGCCGACGTGCACCCCCACGCGGAAGCGGCCGCCGAAATGGCCGAGGCCTTAGGGCTACAAAGCAAATTCTGGGCGATGCACGACGTATTGTTCGAGAATCAACGAGACCTTAGCGACGCCGCGTTGTTGCGTTACAGCGAAGGCGTGGGCGCTGACGTCGATCGAGTAGCGAAGGATCTGGCCGGGGGAGGACCGCGCCACCGTGTCGAAGCGGACCTGGAAAGCGCCATTCGGAGTGGCGCCAACGGTACGCCGATATTTTTTGTGAACGGCGTGCGTTACGACGGCTCATGGCAGTACGAATCGTTCGCCGAGTTTCTTGAAGCAGCCCTGGCTCACTAAGTCCATCGGCCTCGACCAGAGTGGTCGCCTCGGGGACGTGCTATTTACTTAGAAGCATTTGAGAATCCTTCGATTCAGCGTTTTTTCACGCCTTGCGCTGCCGAGAGGATCTTAAATTTGACATATGTTGATTCGTCGACTTCGCGCGGCGTCGGTGTGGACGCTGGTGGTCGCCTTGACGACGGTGGCGTTCGTCCTTCCTGGTGGCGCCGCCGGCGCGCGATCAATCGCGCGATCGGATCTTCTTCGAAGTGGCGATCTGCCCTTTGGATGGACGGTGCATCGATTGCACGGCATATTTGACGTCGGATGCTTGGCGCCCCTCGCGCGACAGCCTGCACTTCAATATTCGTCACGAGCGTCAATAACATTTGTTGATAATGGCAATCCGCCCGTGCTCACCGAGGTGGTGGCCACTTCTGATTCGCCTTCGTACACGTACCGGCGCGTGATCAGTGCCTTGGGGCGATGTCACGTCGTGAAGGGTGTTTTTGCGGGGCATCGTCTGGTGGGCAGTGTTCATCGAATGCGCTTCGCGCACTTCGGAATTGCCTCACACGCCTATGGCGCGAACGCGAGTGTCGAAGGTGCACTTCTATTCGAGGATCTGGTCGTGGTGGAGACGTCTCAGGCGGTGCTGGCGGTGGCCGAAGGCAATGTCGGTGCCGTGGACTCCTCGCAATTTGAGGGATTCGTCTCTCTCGCTCTTAATCGACTGAACGCTCGAGTCAGTGCGGGTTGAGGGACGAGAAACCCTGGGCAGGTGAGATATTCGTTGACAACGACCGGTGAATGACGAGGGACAAAGTTGGTCCGGTTACCAGGTTGTGGTTCAGTCTGGTGGTTCCGGGTAGGTGACTCGACCGTCAGCGACGAGCGGTTCCGGCCCCCAAGCACCGAGTTGGTGCTCGATCACCTTGCCAACACTCATGATGTGATGCACAGCCCAGCCGCGCGCGACGAGGGTGTTGGCGATGAGCGAGCGGTGACACCTCCACGGCAGCGCCTCGGAGCACATGAACGCGACCGGTAGCGTTAGCGCCACGCCGGCCAATTGGACAATCCCTGCTTGGTAGGCGTCGCCGATGGTGTAATCGGCGTAATTCCTAAAACTAGCGTTGCGCCACGCCGCGTTCATTGTCGGGTCGACATCGTAATCTCGATTTCGTCGACCACCTAGAACACTTGCGTGTTGGTAGGTGATGGCGTCATCCGCTAACCACGTGCTCATCGTCTCGCGTCCGAACTGCGGACATCGGCGTGAGCCGGGAAAAGAGCGCACGTCGACGAGCGAGTCAATGGCGTGCTCGTGCAGCAAAGCGAGAAACTCTTCAGTCGAGCGGGTGGAGTGACCAATAGTCCAGATCTCTCCAACGCTTGACACCTGGCGCTCCACTGCATTTAGAGTTTCGGTCGTGTTCATGTAGAAATGCTCGCCCGTCGGTTGGCTTCGTACGCGCGGACCGTAATTCGAAATGATGGGATCCGCGTTACGCGGCGCTTTGACAAAATACAGACCTTCCTAATACCGGGCTTCGCTAGAACGAAGCGCCCCTATCGATGTGCCCTTACGACATTACAAGTGGGTTTCTGGGTTCCCAGCGTCACCGGTACGATTGCTCGATGAGCGACTTTGATGGGCTATGCGACACGAGTCGAAGTTTCTTCGCTCGTGATGTACTCGAAGTCGCACCAGCCCTTCTCGGCTGCGTGCTCCAACGCACCGATGCCGGGACCACGATTTCGATCCGGATCACCGAGGTCGAAGCGTACGCTGGCGAACGTGATCCCGGGGCGCACTCTTATCGGGGCATGACCGACCGGAACAAGACCCTGTTCGGTCCGCCTGGTCACCTCTACTGTTATTTCACGTATGGTTTGCATCACGCGATCAACATCGTCGTGGGGCAGCTGGGCCAGCCGTACGCGTGTCTGATTCGAGCGGGGGACGTCATCGAAGGCGCAGAGCACGCGCGGATTCGCCGAGAACAGAAACCACGGAAGGTTCCCCTTCTCGAGCACGGATTGGCCCGGGGTCC
>Ga0307374_10000317_pt1 | contig 92098 bp, 81 predicted proteins | sample OX3MG_FD_202532 | JGI IMG/M metagenome (GOLD analysis project Ga0307374, IMG submission 202532) | Soil microbial communities from Risofladan, Vaasa, Finland - OX-3 | ecosystem: Environmental > Terrestrial > Soil > Coastal area > Acid sulfate soil | place: Finland: Risofladan, Vaasa | collected...
GGGTCGCGTACAAGACAGCGGGCCAAAGCGTTCTCCAAGCTCTCAGGCACATCGGGACAAAGTGAGCGCAGAGACACAGGCTGTGCTCCGTTCAATCGCCGTTCAACCACATCGATGAAGCTGCCGCCCTCGTAGGGTGGCTGCCCCGTAAGCAACGTGTATAACGCGGCGCCCAAGCTAAAAATGTCGGCGCCTTTTCCCACTTGCCGCCCCTCGCCAAAAAGCTGTTCGGGGGCCATATAGGCGGCCGTGCCAATCAGACCGTCATCGCCGCGGCCGGATATCGTTGTGAGCAGCGCGAGTCCAAAGTCGGCGACCTTGACGCGCCCGGACCGGTCGAGCAAAAGATTGCTCGGCTTCACGTCGCGATGGACGACGCCCTGCTGGTGCGCATAAGCCAGACCATCGGCCGCCTGGGCTGCCCACTCGAGGGCCTGAGCCGGTAACGCCGTCCCGTCCAGGCTCGAAAGATCGCCGCCATCCATCAGGTCAATGACCAGAAAACATCCGCCCTGGGAAGTGCGGCCGATGCCATGCACGCTGACGATATTGGGGTGCCGCAGTTTTACGAGAATGGCAGCTTCCCGGAAGAATAATTCGTCGACTCCCGGCTGACGCCACCAATGCTTGCGAAGCATTTTGACGGCGACATGCTTCTGTCGGGATTTCCACCACGCGCGATAGACCTTTCCGATGCCGCCGCTACCGAGGTGCGATTCGAGCACGAATTCGCGGTAGTCAAATTGCGGAAGATGCACCAAGTCAGGCGAAATCAACGGAGGGCGAGTGTCCATGGATGGCGCTTCCTCCGCTTCCTTTTGCAGCTCAAGATCGATCCGCGCAAATGCTGCGGTCAGCTCCGCTGCGAGCTCGGGAAAACGCTGCGTGAACTCATTTACATTCGGGCGCTTGCCCCAACGCTGCCGGACGCGATACTCCTCGGCGAGCAGGTCGAGCGGCGGGTTTTGTGCGTCGCCGATTCCCGGCAGCAGAACCAGATAATCTTCAGTCCCGCGGCGCAACGGCTCACGCGGCATTCCGTTTTCCGCGCCGACAGGCTCGCTTCGCCAGCGGTATTCCAGGTCGACGCGGACCAATTCGTGCAGGAGCTCGGCGCGGCGCGGGCCGGGGACCGTGTCGGCATCGGCAAAGGCGCGAATGTCAGGAACCTTGCCAGACTGCCACGCCGCTTCAAACGCCGCGACCGCGGCATCGAAACGATCGTCATCGCCGATGCTGGGCGCTTTCGATTGCGGCCGGTCAAGTAATGACATTTTCAACCCTCGCCCAGCATCCTTCGTTCCAGGTACGCTTGCAGCTCGTCGAGCATTCGTCTGACGGTGCGCTCCGATCGCCCGATGTCGGCGGCGATCTCGGCCAGGCTGTAATCGAGCAGGCGAAGCTCCAGAATGCGGCGTTTCACCGGCGACATCGCCGCCATGACCTGTTCCAGTTCATCGGCCACGGCAATGGCATGTTCCGGACGAGGAGAGCGCGAGAATTGCTCGTTGAGCGAAGCAGGATTCTCTTCGCGTCGCATCGCTCGTTTGTCCGCCTCGTGGTGTGCGACCTGGTGGCGGACCTTGTTGAGCGTGATGGCGACCAGCAGCCGCCAAAGATCGCCGCTCCGCCGCAAACGGAACTGCCCATCGCGAGCGCGGACGAAAAAACTGCGATAGGCCGACAGAACGACGTCCTCGGCATCGACTCTGCGGGCCACGCGCGGGGCGAGCCGCGTACGAGCGAACACCGTCAATCGGCTGACGTAGCGGCGAAACATCTCCTCGGCGGCCGATTGGTCGCCGTCCTGATACCTGGCCAGCAATTGTTCGGAAGGTTCGTCCATCGAATGGCGAGAAAACCGTGCCCTACTTCCGCCGTCATTCTACGCCCCGACCGCCTGCGAAAGAATCCAGCGGTCGGACGAAGAATTCTGTCCAAACGGCAGGTCGAAAACGCATTAACCCTTCGGGCAACCGTCTCTTGCTTGAGGACTAAAAAATGGCGTTTGTTGTGGCTCAGCCCTGCTTTGGCTGCAAGTATACCGATTGCGTGGTGGTTTGCCCGGTCGAGTGCTTTTATGAAGGCGAAAAGATGCTCTACATCCATCCGGACGAATGCACCGACTGCGGCGCCTGCGAGCCGGAATGCCCGGTGGAAGCGATCTTCTACGAGGATGCCGTGCCCGAAGCGTGGCGGGATTTCATCGCCCTGAACGCCGAAATGGCGCCGCAATGCCCGCAGATCACCCAGCGCAAGCAGCCGCTGGCAAAGCCGTCCGCCCACCCGTAGCCAAGGCGCGCAAAAGGATTACAATTGGCAACCGCGGCAGTTTCCCGCCTGCATTGCCGAGAGCAGGTCATGGTGTCTGATCAAGTCGCGGCGCTTCATGGGCCGGTCAGCGCGAACGGCTCACGGACCACCGCTTGGCCAGCCAACGACTTCTCGGCCAACTCGCGATTTGCTTCCAGGATGAGCTCGACGGCCTCCCGAAGGTTCTCTCTCGCTTCGTCGAGAGTTTTCCCCTGCGTGTTGGTTCCCGGCAGTTCTTGGACGAAGGCAATGAACCCCTCGGGCACTTCCATGAAAACGGCAGTGAGCTCCATTGGCGACCTCTGCCTTGGCTGCTATCGGCCCCTTTGAGATTCATTATGGCGGCCGAACCAATGGATGAAAAGGCAGAGACGATTATAATGAGCGCTTCAACGGAGGGACTATGATTCGCCGCAAACCGTCAGCAAGCGCAAAGGCGCGACGTCGTAAGGCGACTAATGATGCAAAAGGGGCCGACGCCATTGCCGATACGATCGCGTTGTTAGATCAGCTTGAGCCGCATTCGCCGAAAGCCAAGAGAATCGTCGCGATGCTGCGGAGCTGGCTGGCAGACGAGTCTGGCTACGATGAAGAGACGTGGCCCATGTTAAAAAAAGCACTCGACCGCGAGCGTTCACGGGTCGGTGCGCGAAAGCTGTTCGATGGTTGAAGTCGTCCTGCTCGACGCGGGCCCGTTGGGGTTGGTGTCGCATCCGCGGCCATCGATGGAAGCCGCCGCGTGGTTGGCTCAACTCGTCGTCGCGGGCATTGAGGTTCTGGTGCCCGAAATCGCCGACTACGAGGTTCGCCGCGAATTGCTGCGGGCAAACCGCACTCGTGGCATTGAACGGCTGAACGAGATGAAGGACGAACTTGGTTATCTGCCGATTACCACCGAGGCGATGCTGCGTGCCGCGGAGTTGTGGGCCGAGGCCCGGAGGCACGGCCGGCCGACCGCGGGCAACGAATCGTTGGACGCCGATGTCATTCTCGCCGCGCAGGCCGAAATGATCCGAGGCCGAGAAGTCCTGGTTGCTTCTACCAACCCCAAGCACATCAAGCGTTTCGTCCCCGCCGAGGATTGGCGCGACATTCAGCCATGAGCCCCGTAGCCAAGGCCGGCAAAAGGATTACAATGGATGGCTCAGTCGTTTCCCACCTTGATGGCCGCGAACGCCCGATTCACGCGCGCTGGCGGCTGGCATCCGCGCAGGAGATTTTTCCCTGAACCGACGCCCGTTTACCATCGGCCTGACAACCGTGTTTGCCCTGGTCTTGCTGCGGCTGACCCTCGGCTGGCACTTTTTCTACCAGGGCCTGGTCAAGCTCGAAGATCCGCAGTTTTCCTCGGCCGCTTTTCTCGGCCAGGCCAAGGGGCCGCTGGGCGACCTCTATCGCTCGCTGCTCGACGATTGGGACGGCCGCAAGACGCTCGCCAAAGAGAACCGCGACCAGCTCGTAAAGCGGTTCGACGAGTATCTGCAGAAGTTCAGGGACCTCTACAAACTGGGGCCGGAGCAGGCCGCGTCGGCCGAGCATATCGCCGCCGCCCGCAAAACCCAGACGCTGGATTTCCTGAAAGAGAACGAACAGGATCTCGACACCTACCTGCACGAGCTCGACCGGCTGGCGTCAGCCAAAGAATCGCCCTCCGGAGCGGCCAAACCGGCCGCCGCGGCGCCGGCCGAACCCGATCAGCGACCCAAGCCGAGCACCACTTGGTCGTTCCCGCCCTATCAGCAAAAACGGGTCTGGGACAAGCAAACGGAGCTGCAGGGGCAGTTCAAGGGCTGGCTCAAGGATCTCGACGGCTATTTCGCCGCCTTTCAGCAGGATCTCGAAAACTTACTCGACGACGAACAGCGCACCCGTGCCGAAAACAGCCGCCCGCTGGCCGGCCGGCCGACGCAGATCGAGCAAGTCGATAAGATCGTCAGTTACGGCGTGACGGCCATCGGCGTCTGCCTGCTGGCCGGCCTCTTCACCCGGCTGGCCAGCTTCGCCGGCGCGCTGTTTTTGCTGTCGATCGTGCTGGCCCAGCCCGATTGGCCAGGGCTTTATCCGGTGCCGCACCCGTCGGTCGGGCATTCGCTGTTCGTGAACAAGGAATTCGTCGAAATGATGGCGATGTTTGCCCTGGCCACGACGCATGTCGGCCGCTGGGGCGGACTCGATTTCTTCATCCACTATTGCTTCGTCCGGCCGCTGTTCGGCCGGAAGGAAGCGCCGCCCGCCAAGAGAGAAAAACGATGATGGACTTAACCCCCGAACAAAAAGCGATTGGCAAAGAGAACTTTCAGTCGGCCATCGGCGTCACGCGACGCGAGTTTTTAGAGGGCGCCGTGGCCGCCGGCGTGGTCTCCGGGGCCGGCCTCGGCGCGTTCTACTACGGCTATAAGAAGGTCGAAAACCCGGTGCGGATCGGCGTCATCGGCACCGGCGACGAAGGCAGCGTGCTGCTGGGCGCGCACACGCCCGACTATTTGAACGTAGTGGCCATCGCCGACATCCGGCCTTACAACATCCACCGCGCCTTTCACGGCGATCCGACCGCCCTGGCCGCCCGGCCGGGCCTGATGGCCAAGTACGGTTGGAAGAGCGAAGACGAAGCTCGCAAGCACGTCAAGGTCTATGGCGACGACTATCACGATCTGCTGAAGGATCCCGACGTCGAGGCGGTGGTCATCGCCCTGCCTTTGCACTTGCACGATGTGGTGGCCATCGAGGCCATGAAGGCCGACAAGCACGTGCTCACTGAGAAGCTGATGGGCTACAGCGTCGGCCGTTGCAAGACGATGGCCCGCGTGGCGAACCAGCTCAAAAAGCACCTGGCCACCGGGCACCAGCGGCACTATAGCATCCTGTATGACAACGCCGTCGACATGATCAAGCAGGGACTGCTCGGCACGCTGCACTCGATCCGCGCCCAGTGGCACCGCACCAAGGATAGCTGGTACGCCAAGCTGCCCGACGAAAGCATGGTCAAAGAACTGGCCGAGATGCAGAAGAAGCTGGCCGCGGCGGTCGACAAGAAAGACAACGCCCGTATCGAGGCCGTGAGCATGGCGATTTGCGATCTGGAATATCGCCTGATGGACAAGGACAAGGTCGACGCCGCCAAGTATGGCTATCTCTCCAAGACGCTCACGCAAGGCCCGCTGACCTATGAGGCTTCGCCGTTGGAGGAGCTGATCCGCTGGCGGTTGTGGCAGCGGACGGGCGGCGGCCTGATGGCCGAGTTGGGCAGCCACCAGCTCGACGCATCGGGAATTTTCTGCACGGCGATTCGCAAACCCGACGCCGACGGCATCGTCCACAAGGCGAGGCCGCTGAGCGTGAGCGCGGTGGGCGGCCGGCACTTGTACGAGCTGAATCGCGAGTGCGAAGACCACGTCTATTGCATGTACGAGTATCCCGGACCCGACTACGAGGCTGACCCGAACAAGAAGATCGTGGTCACTTATTCGTCGATCAACGGCAACGGCTTTGGCGGCTACGGCGAGGTGGTGATGGGCACCGAGGGCACGCTGGTGCTGGAGGTGGAAAAAGAGGTGATGCTCTATCCCAATACCGGCACCTCGACGCACATCAAGGTGGCCAAGGGCAAGGGCGACAAGCCGGTGATGTCGACCAGCGAGAGCGGCGCCGCCCCGGCCGCCGCGTTGGGCAAGAAGGCGTTGGAAACCGGGCCCGTCAGCCGCGGCTACACCGAAGAGATGGAGCACTTCGCCTGGTGCCTGCGGAATTTCGACTTCGAGCAGAACAAGCCCAAGTGTCATCCGGAGGTGGCCTTGGCCGACGCGGTGATCGCGCTGACCACCAATCAGGCCATCCGCAATCGCGAGCAGATTGTGTTCAAAGACGAGTGGTTCCAGATCGAGAGCGACGAAACGCCCGACGGCGAAAAGCCCGAAGTAGCGGTATAGGAGTCTGCTGATGACGGCGCGAGCGTGCGTGGTGGCGTTGTGTGAAATGGTCCACGGGCAAGAGAGCGATCTGTTCGCCCTGCTGACCGTCAAAGAATTGCTCGCCACGCGCGACGGCAAGCCCTACCACCGCGTCGGCTTTCGCGACGCGCGGCGCGAGGTCAGCTTTCCCATCTGGCAAGATTCGCCCTGGGCCGAGGATTGCAAGCAAAGCTGGACGCCCGGCATCTGCTATAAGCTGCGGGCCTTGTATCGCGAGACGAACTACGGCCCGCAGCTCGAAATCCGCAAGATTCGGGCTGTCAACGATGCCGACCGCCTCGACGGTTACGATCCGCAGATGTTTCTGCCGCGCTCGCGGTTCGACCCGGCACAAATGCTCGCCGAGCTGGAGCAGTTGGTGGAGGCCAAGGTCGGCGACGCCGGGCTGCGGCGGCTGACGCTGGCGATCTTGACCGAGAACCGCGAAAAGCTGCTCGCCTTGCCGGCCGCCACGCGGAACCACCATGCCTACGTGGGCGGCTGGCTGGAACACGTGCTGAGCGTGACACGCACCGCCGTTTATCTGGCCGAGAAGTACGACGACTATTACCCCGATCTTCAGCCGCGCTTGAACGGCTCGCTGGTGGTCGCGGGTGCGGTGCTGCACGACATCGGCAAGCTTTGCGAGTTGGAGTGGCAGGCGGAGGGCGCCGCGATGACGGCCTCGGGCGCCCTGATCGGCCACATTCTGCAAGGACGCGACCTGGTGCGCGAGGCCGCCGCGCGGCAGGCGGCGGCCGGGCAGCCGGTCGATGCCGAGCGGTTGCTGCGATTGGAGCACGTCATCGTCTCGCACCAGCGGTTGCCCGAATGGGGATCGCCCAAGCCGCCCATGACGCCCGAAGCACTGCTGGTCCACTACGCCGACGATTTGGACGCAAAGTATCAGATGTATTACGGCATTTTGCGCGACGATGCTTTGGCCGGGACGTTGACCTCGGCCAAAAACGTGCTCACCCAGCGGCTCTACCGCGGCCCGCGGGAGTCGTAGGATCTCTTTCAGGCCGATGTGTACTGTATCGGTTCGAGTCGCGTCATGTGCGCCAGCGAGACAGCTTCGTACCGTTCGATGACCGGCAACGACCTGTCGCTGGGCGGGAAGAAGACGAGTGCCTTCGATCGGTCGACCATCATCATTTCTGGATGGCGGATGTCATAAACCGCGCCGTCGCTGACGTGAATGTGAAACGGCTGAAACGGCCTTTGCCGCAACATCTCGACCAAGTCTTGCTGGTTCATATCGCCATTCTATACGACCGCGCACGGGGTATCAACGCGACGGCACGCGCCATTTGCGCGCAGTTCTTCTGGACTTATACGTCGCGCGGCCCAAAATGACGCTCATCACCCGCGAAAAAATTGCGGTGGCTGGGGCAGTAGCTGGCCGAGAGCGACCCGGCACTCACCGATACGCGCCGCCGGCCAGCGGATGCCCCGGTGGTGGCGCTACCGGGGCATCGCTTGGCCGTCGCGCTCTTGAAGGGCGCCGGCCGCTAACTGGCCAAGCTCTGTCCCAGCCACCGCTTTTCCTCGCCGCAGGATGTCTCATTCTGGGCCGCGCGAAGTATAGTTTGAGAGCGTGGCCTTGGGGCCGCTCACGTCCCCGGTATCCAATCCGTTCCCGCCAGCGGCACTTTCGCCATGGCGGCGGCCTCGATCGTGAGCGCGACGAGGTCTTCGCGCTCCAGGTGATGCACGTTCGACTTGCCGCAGGCACGGGCCAGCGTGGTCAGCTCCAGCGTGAGCACGTTCAGATAGTTGCGCAGTCGACGGGCGCCTTCTTCGGGCGAGAGACGCCGTTCGAGCAGCGGATCCTGCGTGGTAACGCCCACCGGGCAAAGGCCCGTGTGGCAATGATGGCAGAAGCCCGGTGCTATGCCCAACCGCTCGTAGTCGGCGGTCACGTCGATGCGCTGGTCGCCCTCCTGGTAATAGTCGCAGTTGCAGCCCAGCGCCATCAGCACGCCTTGCCCGATCGCCACGGCGTCGGCCCCCATCGCCAGGGCCTTGGCCACGTCGGCGCCCGTGCGAATGCCGCCGGAGATGATAAGCTGCACCTCGCCCACCAGCTTCATTTCTTCCAGCGCCTCGACGGCCTGGCGCAAGGCGGCCAGCGTGGGAATGCCGGCGTGCTCGATGAACACCTGCTGCGTGGCCGCCGTGCCGCCCTGCATGCCGTCGATCACCACCACGTCGGCGCCCGACTTGACGGCCAGCTTCACGTCGTTGCGCACGCGCGAGGCGCCCATCTTCACGTAGATCGGCACTTGCCAGTCGGTGATCTCGCGCAGCTCCAGCATCTTGATCGCCAGGTCGTCGGGGCCGGTCCAGTCGGGGTGCCGGCAGGCCGAACGCTGGTCGATGCCCGGCGGCAGCGTGCGCATCTCGGCCACGCGGTCGCTGATCTTTTGGCCGAGCAGCATGCCGCCCCCGCCCGGCTTCGCTCCCTGGCCGATCACCAACTCGATGGCGTCGGCTTGGCGCAGGTCGTCGGGGTTGAAGCCGTATCGCGAAGGGAGGCATTGATAGACCAGCGTTTTCGACGACTGCCGTTCTTCGGGCGTCATGCCGCCGTCGCCGGTGGTGGTGGAGGTGCCGACGGCCGTCGCCGCCCGGCCGATCGCCTCTTTGGAATGGGCCGACAGCGCGCCGAAACTCATGCCGGCGATCGTGATTGGAACCTCCAGCTCGATTGGCTTTTTGGCGTGCCGCGTGCCTAGCACCGTTTTGGTGAGGCAGCGCTCGCGATAGCCTTCCAGCGGATACCGCGACAGCGAGGCCGTGAGAAACACCAGGTCGTCGAACGTGGGCAAAGACCGCTTCGCGCCCAGGCCGCGGATCTCGTAAAGCCCGTGCTCGGCCGCGTGCTGGATGTAGTCGAGTACGTGACGGTTGTAGGAGTAGCTTTCTTCCAGGTCGCGGCGGTCGGGCATTTGAAAGGTTCAGGGTTCAGGGTTCAGGGTTCAGGGTTCAGGGTTCAGGGTTCAGGGTTCAGGGTTCAGGGTTCAGGGTTCAGGGTTCAGGGTTCAGGGTTCAGGGTTCAGGGTTCAGGGCTCAGGGCTCAGGAGTAGGGGGCGGAGCGCGCGCGAAGCGAATGCCACCTTAAGACGAGGGACAGAGGTTGCCCTCGTCCCTTATCCCTCGTCCCTCATCCCTCATCCCTCATCATTGCCGTTACGAATACGCGTGCGGAGACGCGTCGGAGTGCCAGTGATACAGCGTTCGGGCGGAGGCGATTCGCTTGAATTCGTTGGGGTCGCAGTCGATCGCGGCGCGGGCCAACAAGTCGGCCACCTGGCATCGGTCGGCGTCGGTCATCTCTTCTTCACGGGCGTCGGCGCCCAGTCCGTGCAGCTTGCCACGCACGTAGATCACGGCCTCATAGAGCGAGTCGCCCAGTCCGGCGCCGGCATCGCCGCACACGACCAGCCGCCCGGCCTGGGCCATGAACGCCGAGACATGCCCGACGTTGCCGCCCACCACGATGTCGCAGCCCTTCAGAGAGATGCCGCAACGGCTGGAGGCGTTTCCTTCGATCACCACGAGACCACCGTGGCCGGAGGCACCGGCGCATTCCGAGGCGCTGCCGCGCACGCGGACGGTGCCCGACATGATGTTTTCGGCCACACTCCAGCCGACGTTGCCATGGATCGTCACACGGGCCTGTTTGTTCATGCCGGCGATGAAGTAGCCCGCATGCCCGCGAATTTCAATCTCGACTGGCCAATCGACGCCCACGGCCAGGTTGTGCTGGCCGTTGGGGTGCAGCACGTCGATCCGCTCGATCTTGCTGCGCCGCAACTCATGGTGCATGAACTGGTTCAGTTCGCGCACGCTCCAGCGGGCCAGGTCGATGGTGAGGAGGCCGTTGATCGGTACAGGGCGGTCCATTGTTTCAATTGCAGCTTTTGTTCTGAGCCATTCCGAAGATAACGGCTCTCCGTACGACAAGCCTCAGTTCTTAATCCGGACCTTCGCCGCTACCTGGTTGGCTCGACTCGGCCAACTCCTCCAATTCTGCCTCAACCGCAATGCCGAGTGTGTCAAGGAATTCTTTGAGCCGCGCAAACGCTTGGCTCGCGGTTAGATTAATGACATTCTGCGGGCGAGGTTCGCGCCTGCCGTGCGCAACCCAGTTGCGGTAGTCGCGGACCTGCTTCACCTTGTCGCTCAACTCTGCCGTGATGCGTTGCTGGTCCTGCAAGGGGGTCAAAACGTTGTTGGCAAAGCTACCGTACTTGATGCCTTCGAGTGCGTCGTCGGCTGCTTTTTGTAAAACTGTGCGCTCAAGCGTCGCCCGCAGGGGTTCGACGACTCCTTCCAGATGGTCGCGGACGGCCGACTCAAACACGGAAAATAAGACCAGGATGCCGAGATCGTCGATTGGATCGAGGGCCCGCGAAGCTTCTCGCCGGATGTCATCCGCCTCGATCTGTTTGAACTTTTCATCCTTTCGGATCGAAGTGCCCGCGAGAGAGTCGTCGTTCCAGTGGCGGCTCCCCAGCCGCTGCATCCTCCTAATGTTCGTTTTCGTCGAGTCGTACCAGTCCCAAGCATCTTGAAGCGTTTTCATTGGAAGTAACTCATCAAGGCCTCCTCAAACAACTCTTCGGTGAGCTTCTGCGGGGAGTCGGAAGAGGGACCCTCGATGAACCACGAATCCTCGTCATTGAGGCCAAAGCGATACAGCACATAGCGACGAACCTCGTCTGTGATATCCACTCTCCCCGTGGCTTGAGCCGGTGCGCCGGATTGCGGCGGCCTGGCCGTGCCGACCGTCTTGCGGGCTTTCGGAATGATGCCCACCCATTTACCGAACGCTCGGATGTCCAGACGCGGGGCCTGGTAACGACCCACGTTGGGTTCGTTGACGTCCGTCTTTGCCTCCTCAACTCTTAGAATCTGTGTCGGGTCGGAGACAGCAAGCCAAGAACGAAACTGCGTGAAAAGCTTGCCAACGGCCTGCACCCATTCGTCGATGATCTCTTTGTTCTTTGTCGCTTCCGCGTCGTAGCTCTCTTTTTTCTTCTGGAGCAACTCGCTGAACGAAGACCTAGCCACAAGCTTCCTCCTTCAACTAGACTGCGTAATCCCCGCGAATAGCATTCTAACATAGCGTGCTTGCCTGAGGACTTCCAACCTCCAGGTGGTGGTGAATTGAAATGACGGCAAAGGTGACGTACAAAACGCTCGAGACGACGCTCAATCCAGACGGCCGTCTGGAATTGGCCCTGACCGAACTGCCAGAACGCCCCGTTCGCTTAATGGTTACGATTTTGGACGACGGCGAGGACGGTTTGCTCTCGGAGTTGGGTGACTATCACGACCGGTTGAGCGACTATGAAGACCGGCTGGAGCGGGGCGAAATCCAGTGGCAAAGCTGCTAAATCACACGTTCCAGGTGTAGATTTCCTCTGGCAGCGGCTCGAAGATATTCGCCTCGGCCACGCCGGGCAGGTGGGCCAGCGAGCGGAACTCCGACGAGATGGCCACGTAGTCGTCGGTCTCGGCGACGACGGCCGGTTTGCAGGCGAAGGCGTCGCGGACCAGCGTCATGCTGCCGGCCGTGGCGATCAGCAGCGTATAAAAACCGTCGAGCTCGGCAAACGCCGCTTCGAGCGCCTGATGGATCGTGTCGCCCAGCCGCAGCCGCCATTCGATGAAGCGGCAGGCCGCCTCAGTGTCGTTGTCGGTCTCGAACGTGAGACCCTGCGCTTCGAGCTTGCGGCGCAGCATGTAGGGATTGGAGAGCGAGCCGTTGTGGACCAGACAAAAATCTTCGCCGGCCGTGAAAGGATGCGCGTGGGCCGGCGAGACGGCCGACTCCGTGGCCATCCGCGTGTGGCCCACGCAGTGGCTGCCCGACAGCGTGGCAAAGTGATACCGCTCGGCGATTTCACAGGGATGCCCTTCGTCTTTGTAGACGTCGATCGAGCGGCCGACGGAGAGCAAGTGCAGCGCGGGATCGTAAGCGGCAAGCCAGCTTCTGACCTGCGCGGCCTCGGACGATGATGTCAGAATGGCGTGTTTTTCCAGCGGCTCGACGGCGGCTTGCGCGTCGCGATCGGTGCGGAAGCGATCGAGCAAGTTCGACCACGCATAGCCGGTCGTCGGGGCATAGAGGTTGAAGCGCCGGGCCGCCGCTTGCCCGGCGGGTTGAAACACGGCCAGGCCGGCGGAGTCGGGTCCGCGGTCGCCCATGCAGTCGAACATCGGCAGCAACAACCGGCCCAGCGAGGGCGAGGCGCTACGATCCTTCAGTAAAAGGCCAACGATACCGCACATGCTTAATAGAACTCCAGATACCGACTGACTTCCCAGTCCGACACGTGGCGATGGTACTCGACCCACTCCATCCGCTTCAAGCGAATAAACTCGTCCACAAACGCCGGGCCGAGCATCTCGCTGAACAGCGGGTCGCCTTCCAGCGCGGCGAGCGCTTCGTGCAGGCTCTGCGGCAACACGGCGATGCCACGCTCGCGAAGCTCGGTCTCGCTGAGCGTGTAGTGGTTGACGTTGTGCGGCTCGCCGGGGTCGAGCTTGCGGTCGATGCCGTCGAGTCCGGCCGCGATGATCGCGGCCGTCGCCAGGTAAGGATTGCAACTCGAATCGGTCAGCCGCAGCTCCAGCCGGCCGAAGGGCACGCGGACCATCGACGTGCGGTTGTTCGCGCCGTAAGAGATATAGGCCGGCGCCCAGGTGGCGCCGGAGAACGATCGGCCGACCACCAAGCGCTTGTAGGAGTTCACCGAGGGCGCGGCGAAAGCCGTCAAGGCGGGAGCGTGGGCCAGCAGCCCGCCCAGAAAATGGTAGGCCAACGGCGACAGGCCCAGGCCGCGGCGGTCGGCGGCGTCATGAAACAGGTTCTTGTCGTCGCCGTCGGCCAGCGAGATGTGCGTGTGCAGCCCGCTACCCGTGCGGTTGGCCAGCGGCTTGGGCATGAACGAACAGATCATCCCCAGCTCACGGGCAATCTCGCCCGCGGCCATGCGAAAGAACACCAACCGGTCGGCCGTCGTCAGGCCGTCGCTATAGGTGAAGTTGATCTCGAACTGCCCGTTGGCGTCTTCGTGATCGACCTGATAAACGTCGATGCCGACGGCCAGCAGCGAATCGACCAGCTTCTCGATGAACGCCCGGCTGCGAGAGAGGCCCTTGTAGTCGTAACAGGGCTTATCGAGGGCGTCGCTGGCGTCGGCTACGTCGAACGAGCCGTCGGGCTTTCGCACCAGCAGCATGAACTCCGGCTCCAGCCCCGTGTTGATGGTCAGGCCGCGGTCTTCGAGCCGGCGAAGCTGTTGCCGCAGGATGTACCGCGTATCGAAGGGCCACGGCTCGCCATCGACGACGCCGTTGCAGACGATCCGCGCGTAGCCGGGCTGCCACGGCACAAGCGACAGCGTGTCCAGCTCACCCACGGCCATATAGTCGGCCTCATGCGGTTCCTGCCCCAGTCCCCACACCGCGAACCCGGCGAACCCCGCCCCGTCGCGCAGCACATCGTCGAAGTGCGCCACCGGCACGGCCTTGGTTTTCGCCACGCCGTGAATATCGACGAACTGCGCCAGCACAAACTTGACGTCGTGCTCGGCGAGAAATCTTTTGGCTTGATCGTGGATCATCGTCTTCGCTTTCGTCGCTGGGTCAGTGAAATCAACCCACGATCGAAGTCGATCGTCAATACCTTCCCACGGAAGTAATCCAACCCAAGCACGCCATCGACCATCGTACTGGGCGGGAGTGTGTGGCACAAAACCGAGAAGTTGTTGCGCGAATCCTCAATCGCATCCAGTTTGTCGACAACCAGGCGCGTGGCGAATTCTACCGAACTGCCGGTCGTTACCTCGACCCGCTGGGTGGCCAATGCGGGATCGTATCCGATGGACACCAAGGGTGCCGCGTTTATCAGCGTGCCGGTTGCTCCTGTGTCGACGGCCAGCGCCAGGCGCGCGACTCCCGCCGGTCCATGGAGGGCGGCGCGGACCACAACTAAGCCTTTATCGGGTTGAAATCGCTGCATAGGATGATAGCCGTGTTCTCAGGTATGCTGCCGGTATAAACGAACGCAAAGTGTTTCGGCTTTAGCTCAATCGCCTTCCGATAGACCTCGTCGCGGTCTTTGCTATGGCACACGACCCTGCCCGCGAGCACTTCGTCGCCGTCTCCTAGTTGTGGATCATCGACCAGGACCCACTCCGAGGCAAACCGCGATTCAATTTCGCTGATAGACAAGACCTCGTTCATTGTTTCACCGGCGATGAGAACCATTGTGGCGTCAAGCGAACTCCAACGGTATCGTAACTAAATTGTCGCCCGGTTTCCACGGCAGAGCCTCTGTGAGAAGGTTGGTAGACCATTGACACGCCGGTGGATGTATCTTTGCGGCGGACTGTTGCTCCTGATGGTTGTCGCCGCCTGGGCGTTGGCCGACTTTCGCACGGCGCGGCTGGCCAAGAACACGCTGCTGCTGTCGGCCGCCGTCGTGGGGCTGAGCGTTCCGCTGGGTGCGGCGCTGGCGCTGCTGCTGGCGCGCACCGACTTGCCCGGCCGCCGCACGGCCATTGCTTTGCTCGCCGGCTTTCTCTTCCTGCCGCTGTATGTGCAAGCCGGCGCGTGGCAGGCGGCTCTGGGCATGGATGGTTGGCTTACGGCGCTCTTCGGCGGCCCGCCGATCATCGCCGGCTGGCGTGGGGCAATCTGGATTCACACCGCCGCGGCATTACCGTGGGTCGTGCTCTTCGTCGGTGCCGGCGCGGCGCTGGTCGAACGCGACTTGGAGGAACAGGCGATGCTCGACGTCAGCCCCTGGCAGGTGGCACTCCATGTCACGCTGCGCCGTGCGCTGGGCGCCGTGGGCGTGGCCGCGCTGTGGGTTGCCCTCGTGGCGGCGGGAGAAATGTCGGTCACCGATTTCTTTCAGGTCCGCACCTTCGCCGAAGAGCTTTACACCGCGTTCGCGCTGGGCGACATCCAACCGCTCGGCCGCGGAGACAACGCGACCGTGTACGATCCCGATTCGGGCATCCTGGGAGCTTCCGGCGTATGGGCCGGCGTGCTCGTCACCGGCGGGATGCTCGCCACGGCACTTTTGTTGGTGGCCAGGCTGGTGCCGCTGACGCGCCGCGGCAGTCCGCGGAAAACATTCGTCTTCGAGTTGGGACGCTGGCGGGCGCTGGCGGCGGCCGGCACACTCGTCGCAATCGGCTCGTTGACCGTCTTGCCGCTAGCCAGTCTGGCCTGGAAAGCGGGCGTTGAAGTCGTCGATGCGCCGACGGGAAGGGTCCGCACCTGGTCGGCGAAGAAGTGTGTTTCGATGGTGGCGCTCAACCCGCGTGCCGACGGTGCAAGGCTTACACTTCGTCATCAGCGCGAGATCGCCATGTCTCTCAGAATCAGCGGGGCAGCGGCGACCGTGGCGGTGCTGTTGGCCCTGCCTGTGGCCTGGTTGGCCCGTCGCGGCAGGTGGCGGGCGTGGGCCGGATTGGCGTCGGTCGTCTGGTTGTTGGCCATTCCAGGACCGCTGGTGGGCCTGGCGATCATTGCCATCTTGAATCGGCCTGCCATTCCTTACTTCGTCCATCTGTACGACCACACGATCACGGCCCCGGTGTTGGGCTGCCTGGCCCACTGCTTGCCCTTGGCCACGCTGGTGATCTGGCCGGCCTTTCGCATGTTGCCCGACGAGTTGCTGGAGGCCGCCGAGCTGGACGGCGCGGGTTGGTGGCAGACCTGGCGTTTGATTGTGCTGCCCTTACGGTGGCCGGCGATCTTCCTTGGTTGGCTGGTCTCGTTCGTCTGGTCGCTGGGGGAGCTCGACGCCAGCGTGCTGGTGGCCCCGCCCGGAATCGAGCCGCTGTCGAACCACATCTTCGGGCTGTTGCACTTCGGCGCGCAAGACCAGGTGGCGGGCATCTGCCTGGCGATGTATCTGGCTGTGCAGGCCATTGCCATCGCCGCCGCGTGGCTGGCGCGTAAGACGAACGCTGGCTTTGCAAACCGATGAGATGCTATTTGGGAACGCGGGCCGCGTCGGCTAACCTAGAGATAGCCACGCGCGCCTGCAACTGCCGGTGCGCCAGACTCCCTTTGCGCTACCGCACGCTCCCGCAATCCAAAATCGAAAATCCAAAATCATCATGCGGCTTTGCCTCTTCCTCATTTCGATCTCGCTCGCCTGCCCGCACTTCGCGGCCGCCGTCGAGCACGTCGTGTTGCGGCAGAATGGCGAGGAAGTGTCGGTTGCCGGCCGGCTGCTGGTGACGGCCGAAGACGACGGCATGCTCCTCTTGTCGGCCGACGGTTCGCTCTGGACGGTGCCGCCGGAAGAACTCGTGCGACACAAGCACGACGACGAGCCGATGACGCCTCTTTCGTCGGAGCAGCTCGCAGCGCGGCTGCGGCGAGAGCTGCCCGGTTTCGACATTCACGTCACGCAGCACTACCTGATCTGCCACAACACCTCGCGGGCCTATGCCCAGTGGTGCGGGGCGCTGTTCGAGCGGCTTTACAAGGCGTTCACCAATTTCTGGTCGCGAAAGGACTTCGATCTGCACGAGCCGGAGTTTCCGCTGGTGGCCGTCGTGTTTGCCGACCAGGCGTCCTACGCCGCCTACGCGGGCAAGGAACTCGGCGACGCCGTCAACGCGATCATCGGTTATTACAGTCTCCGCTCGAACCGCATGACGATGTACGACCTCACGGGCGTCGAGGCACTGCGCCGGGCGGGCGACAAACGCAGCAGTGCCGCGCAGATCAACCAGATGCTGGCCCGGCCCGAAGCCGAGCGGACCGTGGCCACGATCATCCACGAGGCCACGCACCAGATCGCCTTCAACTGCGGGCTGCAAACGCGCTACGCCGACATTCCGCTTTGGCTGAGTGAAGGAGTGGCCATCTATTTCGAGACGCCCGACCTGACCAACTCCAAGGGATGGCGGACGATCGGCGCGGTCAATCAGGTGCGGCTGGCCGGATTTCGCGAGTATCTCGCCAGGCCGCGGCCGGCCGATTCGCTGGCCACGCTCGTTTCGAGCGACGAGCGGCTGCGCGACCCGAAACAATCGGGCGACGCCTACGCCGAAGCCTGGGCGTTGAATTACTTTCTGATCCGCCAGCGTCCCAAGCAGTACCTGGCTTACGTCAAAACGCTTTCCGAAAAGAAGCAGCTCATCTGGGACGATGCCGACGGCCGGTTGCGCGAGTTTACGCAGGCGTTTGGCGACCTGAAGCAGCTCGACGCCGAGTTCGTGCGGCAGATGGCCAAGGTCCGCTAGTGAGGATTATTCATGAAGTGGTCGCCGCGGAAGCGGCAACCGTGTCGGGGACGCGCGCGTGGTCTCGGTGGTCGTCGCGGTCGCGATGGGCGGACACCGTCCCCTTTCCCCCAGTTCGGACCCCTTAAGGCGCGGGTAGAAATGTCCCCACAATCACCTCTGAAAAGGAGGTGTTCATGGAGACATTTGAGATGAGCGGCAAGGAGCGGCGTCGTTTGGAGGTTCTAAGTCGGGTGAAGTCACAAGAGCTTTCTCTGGTGAAGGGGGCGGAGTTGCTGGGGACGAGCTACCGGCAGGCGAAGCGTGTCTGGGCTCGTTACCAGGAGGAGGGCGACAGGGGGTTGGTGCATCGGCTGCGTGGGCGGGCCTCGAACCGGCATGTGCAGCCGATCCGCAAGGAGCAGGCGTTGGAGCTTTATCGCGAGAAGTACGCGGGTTATGGCCCTACGTTGGCGGCAGAATGCCTGGAGCGGGACGAGGGCTTGTCCGTGCCGGCGAGTACGCTACGGGAGTGGCTGTCGGATCATCCTTGGCGGCGCCGTTTCGCCCCTCCTCGTATGGCCGCCGCTGTGGGGTTGGACTGCTCCGCTCCGGTCGACATTTCCATCCGTCAGAAACAGGGGACAATTCTATCCGCGTGTGACACGGAACCTCTCAAGTGCTTTACAGCCGCAACCCGGCTGGCTATGCTTTCCGAGGTACGGTGGCCTAGGACTAGGCCGATACTCTTCTCTCTTGTCAGGAGACTGCGTCATGGACGGCGATTTGCAAGCGGCAATGACGGCGGGCCTGTTTGTCGAATACCGCGACGAGCAGGGCAACACCATCGGGCAAACGGTCTTCACCGGTTGGCAAGGTCGGCCGGTGCCGAACATCGGCGATCTGGTTTGCTGCACGGTGCAATTGACGGCCACGCGCCGCCAACGAAAACTGCTCGGCCGGGTGAAGCAACGGCACTTCGAAGTGCAACATGAAGACGACGGCCGACCGTGCGTTTGGGCGCGCTTGGTGCTTGAGGTTGTCGCTTCGCCGACACCAAAACCGACTCCAAAGCCGCAACCGCGGATTCGATTTTCGTCGAATTAACGACCACCTACTCGTCACGTTCGGTCCGCGCACCCGTTGGATCCGCAGTCGATCCGACCTGCCGGTCTCATGACGACCGATTCTATCTTGTTTCTGATCGTCGTCTCCGTTTGCCGCACGGGAAAGCGGACGAAGGCACGGAATGTGCGTCCCATCGAGAATACGAGGGGCAAGATTCGACACAAAGCCAAGCGACAGGGGGTGTGAGATGTTGCGGCGACATTGGTTGACGAGCGGCCTGATGGCCGCGCTGATTTTGTTGGCGACGAGCGCGTCGTCATTCGGACACGGCGGCGGTGGTGGGGGCGGAGGTGGGGGCCACGGGGGTGGTGGTTTTGGCGGGGGGGGCCACGGGGGTGGTGGTTTTGGCGGGGGTGGCCACGGCGGCGGCTTTGGGGGCGGCGGGTTTCATGGCGGCGGATTTGGCGGCTTCGGCGGCGGCGGATATCGAGGCGGCGGCTTCGGCGGAGGAGGCTTCAGAGGGCCGGCGGGCGGTTACGCCTCGGGGTTTCGCGGAGCGCCCGGTGGCAGCTTTGCCGCGCGTAACTTTGGCGGCGCCGGATCACAATGGGCGCGCGGCGGTCAGATGGGCCGGGCCGGTCAAACGTTCGCGGGCGGTGGTGCCCGTTACGGTGCAAACTCGTTCATCGGTCGCCACGGACTCGCAAGCTATGGTGTGGGCGGTGGCAATCTGGGCATGAATCGTGGGTTTTACGGGATGAACCGTGGCCTTTACGGCGGTTATGGCGGGTACGGTGGCTACGGAGGTCTGGGTCTGTTTGGCTTTGGCCCCTACGGACTGGGCTACGGCGGATTCGGCTTCTTGCCGTTCTTCGGACTCGGCTATGGTGGCTACGGCTACGGTGGCTACGGCGGGTATGGTGGCTACGGAGGGTATGGCGGATACGGTGGCTACGGGTCGGGAGGCTATGCGAATTACGCTCCGGCTGCGGGCGACCAAGCAACCGATTACGCGGCTTTGGGCGAGCAAGACTTCAAGGCGGGCCGCTACACCAACGCCATCACTGATTGGCAACATGCGTTGGTCGACGACCCGCGGAACGGCGGGCTGATGATGCTGTTGGGCCAGGCCCTGTTCGCGGTCGGCCGTTACGACGATGCGGCGGGCGCGACGCAGCTTGGTATGCAACTGCTGTCGCAAGACCACTGGGGCACCGTGGTGACTCACTTCCGCGAGCTTTACACCAGCAGCGACTACACCACGCAGTTGCGTGCTTTGGAGTCGTCGGTGAAGGCGGAGGACTCGCCGGCCAAGCGGTTCTTGCTCGGTTTTCATTACGGCTACCTCGGATATCCGAAGCAGTCCGTTCGGGAGCTGGACAAGGCGATCGAGTTGAATCCGAAAGACAAGATGGCCACCGAGCTGCGCAAGCTGATGGCCTCGAAACTGAGCCCCGCTGAGGTATCGGAGGCGGCGGGCTGATGTAGCCCGCTTGCTCCGCAAGCGGAACGGCTGTAGCTCATGTAGCCCGCTTGCTCCGCAAGCGGAACGGCTGTAGCTCATGTAGCCCGCTTGCTCCGCAAGCGGAACGGCTGAATCGGATGGGTGGGCTACTCGGCTTTGGATCCGGCGAGTAACTCGTTCAAGACCGCGGGCACCTTGGGCGGCTGCTCCTGCCACAGCCATTCGGGGCGAAGATAAAAGCCCGGCACGACGCGCGATGCGATTTTGCCTTCAGCCGGTGCGATCGACTGGTAGGCTTTGTCGGCGTCCAGCGCGTAGGCTTCCAAGCGCTGATAGAGCGGGTCGATCACCCAGTACTCATCGACGCCCGCCGCTTCGTATTCCAGGTATTTGACTCGCCAGTCTCGGTCGACGCTGTCCTCCGAGACGACCTCGATGATCAAGTTCGGCGCCCCTTCGAAATGGTTTTTGTGCAGACGATCAGAGCGGTTGTTTGCGACAAATAAAACGTCCGGCAAACGACGACGTTTGGAGTTGATCCGCACCGATACTTCGGGGCCCAACGCCTCGCCCAGGTCGCGTTCTCGCGCGTAGTCGTTCAGCAGAGAGTGCAGGAAGTGCGAAAGCCTGTCGTGAACGACACTGACTGGAGACATGATAATCACCTTTCCGTCAACCCATTCGGCGCGCGTGTCTTCGTCGCACCAGGCCAGGAACTCTTCCTCCGTCATGGTTCTGCCCGGAGGCAATGGGGCAACTTCAAGATTGATCGAAGCGACGTTGTGCTGTATTGAAGCCATGATGGAAACCTCCGTGGCTTTATTGTATCTCGCAAGCCGGCAGTCGTAAAACGACCTGGCGAGCACAAATTGGTGCCCCAACCAACCCCAGCCAGCCCTTACGGAGCCTGCCGCTCGGTGATGCCGAACAAACGCCGGGCGTTTTCGAGCGTCTGTGCCGCGAAGGCGTCCGGCGTTGTGCCGCGCGCCGCGGCCAGGCAGGCCGCGGTGTGTACCAGGTGGGCCGGCTCGTTGCGGCGGCCGCGCAAAGGATGAGGTGAGAGATACGGGCTGTCGGTTTCGATTAGGATCCGATCGTCGGGCACGCTGCGGGCCACTGCCCGCAACTCGTCGGCCTTCTTGAATGTGACCATGCCGGCGAAGCTGATAGAGAGTCCCAGTTCGACGCACTCGGCCGCCGATTCGGCACTGCCGGTGAACGAGTGCATCACGCCGGCCATCGGCCCGCGGCGGCGCGCGTCGCGCAGCATCGCCAGCACGTCGGCGTCGCTGTCGCGCGTGTGGACGATGAACGGCAGCCCGCGCTCCTGTGAGAGCCGCAGATGACGGTCGAAGTAATCCTGCTGCAGCTCGAACGGCGAATAGTCCCAGTGGCGGTCGAGGCCCGTTTCGCCCAGTGCCACGACGCGCGGCCGCTCGACCAGCGACCAGACGCGCTCCCAGTCGCCCGGCGCTGCCTGGCCGCAGTAGTTCGGTTGAATGCCCACGGCGGCGAAGATGCCCGAATGCTTCGCCGCCAGCTCGACGCTCGCCAGGCTGCTGTCGGCGGTGATGCCGACCGCCAGCATCGTCTCGACGCCCGCCTGCCGTGCGCGGTCAATCACTTCCGCCCGATCGGCGTCGAACTCCGGCTGGTCGAGGTGAGCGTGCGTGTCGAACAGGTGCATCGTCATAACTATCTGCGGTCGATGCGCGACTTTGCCGAACGCGGACGGAGCACGGCGTAGATCACGCAAAACAAGAGCGCCAGCGGCAACAGCTTGGGTCGCAACGCAGCCATCAGCAACACGGCCAAAAAGACGAACAGCCAGAACTTGTGCCGCACGCGCAACAGATCGGGCAAGGCCAGCCAAAGCAGCCCCATGACGAGGCCCACTCGCCAAAAGGCGCCCTCGATCGCCACGCTGCCGTATCCGAACAACCAACACGCCGCCGCGCCGGCCAGAAGCGCCAGGGCAATCAGGCCGACGGTAGGACGGTGCATGCAGAACAGGGAACAGGGGACAGGTTACAGGGAACAGCAGCAGGTGGTCAGATCTTGTCGAGCGAGTCGATCCATCGCAGCACTTCCGATACTTCGTCGTCGCCGAGCAGGGGCGCTTTTTCCGGCTGCTCTCTCACGGTCACGGCGAACTTCCGATCGCGCAGCGTCTTGATAGCCGCTGCCGTCATTTTTTCGAAACGGCTGGCTTTGGTCTCGGTGAGAAAAAAGTCGAGCCGCGCGACGGGATCGTTGTCGGCCGCCGAGGGAAGGAAGGGCGACCGCAGCGCGACGACGCCCCGCACCGTGTCGCGGTGATTGAAGGCGTAGTAATAGGCCACCATGCCGCCCACCTCTTCGCCCCACACGATCACCCGCAACGGATCGATCTGGTAGCCGGCCTTGAGCTGCTCGACGGCCTTGCGAATGAACTCAAAATCGTCGGACTGCCACTTGCCCGATTCCGCCGCCTTCGGCGCCAACAAAATCAATCGCCCGCGGTCGCAACGGTCCTTCCAGGTCAAGAGCAGGTCGTCGTCGATCTGAGGTTCGCCGGGCGGATGGAGCCAAACGACCAGCGCGTGCGGCCGCCGTGGATCGTAGCTTTCGGGCACATAGCTCAGGGCCTCATTCTTCAACTCCGCAATCTTCAGCGTCGAGCGGCCGGTCGCCGGACGCTGGCCCTCAAACGCGGGAAGTTGGGCTGCGTCCGGCAACTCGGCCGGCACGGCGTCCGGCTCCGCCTGCCAGACAAGATCGAATTTCAGCGTTTGATCGCCGCGATGAATCTCGATAGGCGTCGATTGTCCGATTTCCGCCGCCGCCGCGATCTCGACCAGATCGTCGCGGCGCTTTACCGGCTTGTCCGCGAGCGACGTAATCACGTCGCCCGGCTCCAGCGCGGCTTTCTTGGCCGGGCTATCGGCGTAGACATAACGGACGACGACGCCGTTTTGTTCGGCGTCCTTTCCGCTGCGTTCGGGCAACACGCCCAGGAACGCCCGCTGATAGGGATCGAGATGATCGACCAGCTCGATCTCGCGCACGAGCTTTTCTTCGCCGCGGACGACGGTGATGGAAAGCTTGTCGCCGGCATAATGGCGGTGAACCTCGTCGAGCAACTGCGAGGAGCGCGCGACGGCTCGGTCGTCGATGGCGACGATTTTGTCGCCCGCTTTCAGGCCGGCCTTGTAGGCGGGCGAGTTCGGCCGGGCCGCGGCGATGACCGGCGCGTCGGCATACACGTCGCCGCTTTGCAGGCTGACGCCCACCAGGCCCGGCTTCAGGTCGCCCTCTTTCCAGCGCGGCAGCACGCGATGGATGTGTTCCAGCGGCACGGCAAAGCCGATGCCCGAATCGTACCATTCGACGCCGCCCACCTCGCCGGATTTTTGCGGCGAGAGCGGCGACAGGACGCCCATCACGCGGCCGCGAATATCGACCAGCGGCCCGCCGTAGTTGGTGGGCGAGACCTTGGCGTCGGTCTGGACGGCCCGGCCCGAAAGGCGGTCGACGGCGCTCACGATGCCGACCGAAATGTTGAGCTTGGAAACATCGAACGCCCGGCCGAGGGCGATGGCCCACCAGCCGACTTGAATCTCTTTTTCGGGTGCTGTATCAGGAAGCGGGAGCGGCTGCTCGCGTTCGACCTTGAGCAGCACGAGCATGCGGCTATGGTCGGTGGCGACCAGTTGTGCCGGCAGGCGGGCGCCGTCGGCCAGCGTAACAATGATCGAACTTGGCTTCTGCACGAAGTTGAACGCGCTCGACACGATGTAGCCATCCGCCGACACGATCAGCCCCGTGGCTGGCCCGGTTCCCAATAGCACTTGGCCGACGCGTTCCAGTCCGCCGACGGTTTCGATGCCGACCACGACGGGCGCAACCTTTTCGACGGCGGCCTGAATGGCACGCTGCTCGCGTATCGACAGATCGTCGTCGGCACACAACAGGCCGGACCCGATCAGCAGCATCGCGGCGACGGGGACTGGCAAAGCGTTTTTCATGCGAGTCATGGACGAGTTCAAACGGCCTCCGAATGGTTTGCTCATGCTATTCTAGCAGATTTCCCAGCAGCGGGGCCATGTCGCGGTCGAAGTCGTGTTTCGCCAAGAGAAGCACGGCGATCAGTGGCAGGGCCACCAATAGCAGTCGAATCGCCACAGCCTGCCACGGTTTGCGACCGCGAAGCGGCGGCAACTCCGTGACCCAACACAACAAGGGAGCGAGAAACACGACGATCGCTGGCGTGGCCGAAAGCCGGCCAAAGAAGTGCCCGATGAGCAGCACTCCTGCCAAGGCAATGAGGCCCATGCCGATCAATCCGTGAGCAGCGAAAAGTCGGCTGATGGCGGCCGAAGCGACCGCTGCCCCAGTCACTGCCGCGGCCAGCGGCAAAGCCGCTTCGCCACCGCGGATGTACCCGGCCAGCATCACGGCCAGCCCGCCACAGACGATCGCCTGCGACAAAGCCAGCGGAAGTGAAACGCCCGTGTGGCGCTGGTCGAATAAGAACAACATCGTCCACACGCACGTCAAACCACCGCCGGCAAGCACGAGCCAGATGGCTGCCGGCCATGTCGTTCGCCAAGCATCCGCCGCGCCGCCGAGATAGACGGAACCGTGTAAGAGTACTCTGGCGGTCGCCAGGGCCAGGCCGATCCGCAATAAGCCGGCCAGCCCCGTCGGCAGCCGTGGAAGCACGGCCAGCAATTCCACGACGGTCGCCGCCGGCAAGACGATTGTCAGCAGCCGGTCCAAGGCGTTGGCCGGCGGCCATTGGGGACGAAGATCGAGGACGGCCCACCCGATTGCGGTTCCCAGGCCGACGGCCACGACGCAAGCGGCGTTCATCCAGGCCGGGTTCGCCCACCGCAGCCAGCCGAGCGCCACGACCAAGACCGCACTGGCGCCGGCGGCGGCCAGCGTGGCCAGCAGGCACTCGACCGGGTCGGGCATCGGCTATTTCCGCATTCCTTCGCAGTCGATGTAGATCCGCACCTCGTCGCCGATCAGGCCGATGTTTTTCTTGTCGAAGCCGAAGTCGCTCCGCTTGAGCGACAGTTCCGTGGAGAAGCCGACGCGCTTCGTGCCCATGAAATCGGCCTCTTTGCCGCCCAGCAGCTTGATGGTGACGGGGTTCGTCTTGCCGTGCATGGTGAAGTCGCCCGCCACTTCGTAGCCGCCCTTGATCGGCCTCACGCTGGTGCTCTTGAAGTCGATCGTGGGAAACTGCTTGGTGTCGAAGTAGTCGGGCTGCCGCAGGTGCTCGTCGCGGGCCTTGTTGGCGGTATCCACGCTATCGGCCTTGATCGACAGCTCGAACGACGACTTGGCCGGGTCCAGCTTGTCGATCACGAACTTTCCTTCGGCCTCGTTGAAGCGGCCGTGGATCCAGCTAATGTCGAGGTGTTGGGTTTTGAAGCTGATCGACGAATGGACCATGTCGAAGGCGTACTCATCGGCCGCGGCGGCCGGCTTGACGCCCGTCGAAAGACACAATCCGGCCACGATGCCGATCGTCCAGGTTGAGAAGAATTGACGCACGAGGTCGCTCCTTGGCAAGACGGTTTCAGGGGTTTCAGGGATGAAGCTCAGTGAAGCACGCGAACTGGCATGGTAAGCTCGCTGGTCCCACCCTACATTGGCTCGCAATGCGAGCAGGTTACCTTCGGCGCGACCTGTTGGCTGAGGTTCATCTGGGCGATGCGTGCGGCACGCCGCGGGCCGCAGTCCGGGCAGTCGAAAAAACGGTCGATGTCCCACAGGTCGGCCAGCACGCGGCCGCGGCCCAGCGAAAGGCCATGCTCCAAGACCTGCTCCAGCGAGCGGATGGTGGGCGGCGAGAAGAGGCCGGCCGCGGCCAATTGTTCCATGATCCCGTTGCCGCCGCGCGTGGGAATGATCGCGCAGCAACCGACGCCGAGAGAGAAGGCGTATTCCAACGACCTGATCGCCCATTCGGCCCCCTCCTTCTCGCTCAAAAACGGAGGTCGCAAGAGAAGGAATGCCCGCACGGCAATCTTGCTGGCCAGCAAGAACTCGGCGGCGCGGGCGAAATCGTCGAGCGTCATGCCTTTGTTCAACCGCGGCAGGACTTCCGGGTGTACCGTCTCCAGTCCCAGCGCGACTTCCAGCTCGCTGCCGCAGGCGTCGCGAAACCGCGGGCACGCATCGCCGCAAAGCTTGGGATGGTTCTCCACGATGACGCGCTCGAACCGGCCGACGCGCCGGACAATGGCCGCGTGATCGTCGGGCGGAACGGCCTGCGAGTCGAAGAAATTGCCGCTGTTGTAAAGCTTGATCTGCCGTGCCGGCGGCAGCCTGGCCAAAGCATAGTCGATCTGCTCTGGAATTGCCCCGGGCGGCGTCGGCCCGTCGATCGTGTTTTTCCACAGGTCGCACATCAAGCAGCGCCAGGGGCATTCGCGGTCCGTGAGAAACACCGTGGCCACATCGACCATGTCGCCTTCCGCCGACGGTTCGCGCTCGACGAAGAAGGCGTAGGGCCGCCGGACATCGACGGCGTTTTTCGGAGGGCGTGCGGCGAGGACCGCGGGGGTCGATAAATCCATCAAATCTCGTGGGCCACGCCGCCAGGACGTGCGAAGCCGCCCGGCGGATATTTGTCTGGCTGGTAGAAATCTTACCGTTGAATGGGCTGTTTCGTCGAGCGCCGTTCCGCGGCGCCGCCTTTGTGACGTTTCCGCGGCCGGCGACGCCCTTGTGGGATTCGGCCGTCGACTCCGCGTCTGCCGTCTGCCATCTACGCTCTTGTGTTGTACTCCCGAACTGGCTTGGGCATCCCGGCGCGCCGGGATAGGCATCGCGCTCCGCCGTGATGGAATCTTCCGGCCCCGGACCGCGATCGCTCGTCTCTGATCATGCACGGCAACTGGCTTGCGCGGCTCTCGCCACTGCCCGATTCCCTCATCCCTCAACAAAGAGGGAGCCAATGTCCATGTCGGCTTCAGGCCGCAATGGGCCGGCGAGTTAAAGGCAGCGATCGAGAAGTGTCTGCAGACGGAAAAACCGTAGGGCGGGACGCCGTTACCGCGGAACGTCGTACTCTTCCAGCTTGCGGTAGAGCGTGGCACGGCCGATGCCCAACAGCCGGGCGGCTTCGGGCACGCTGCCGCCGGCGCGAGACAACGCCTCGACGATCAGCTTCCGCTCCCAATGGTCCATCCGCAGCGAATCGAGGGATCCCTGAGTCGCGTCGCGCAGTCCCAGGTCGCTGGCCTCGATGCGCTCGCCGCCCGCCAACACCACCGCGCTGTCGATCACGTTGCGCAACTGCCGCACGTTGCCCGGCCAGGGCGCGGTGAGCAGCTTGTTGCGCGCTTCGGGCGCCAGCTCCAGCCCCGGCCGGCCGTGCTGCTTGCGGAAATGGTCGAGAAAAAAGTCGATCAGCATCGCCACGTCGCCCTCTCGCTCGCGCAGCGGCGGCACCATCAGCTCGAAGACGCTCAGACGATAATAGAGGTCTTCGCGAAACTTCTTCTCGGCCACGTAAGCCAGCAGGTCGCGGTTGGTGGCCGCGATCACCCGCACGTCGACCTGCACTTCGGTCGTCGCGCCCACGGGCAAGAAGGGATGCCCTTCCAGGATGCGGAGCAGCTTCGATTGGCCGTGCAGCGTCATCTCGCCGATCTCGTCGAGGAACAGCGTGCCCAGGTCGGCCTGCTGAAAGAGGCCCACGTGATCGCGCTCGGCGCCGGTGAACGAGCCGGCCTTGTGGCCGAAAAGCTGGCTCTCCATCAATTCGCCCGGAATCGCCGCGCAGTTGATGGAGAGCATCGGCCGGTCAGCCCGCGGACTGATGCGGTGCAGCGCTCGGGCCACCAGCTCTTTGCCCGTACCGCTTTCGCCGCGGATGAGCACGCAGCCGGTGGCCCGGCTCATGCGGGCCATCTTGTCTTTCAGTTCGCGAATAGCTTGGCTTTCGCCGATGATCTCGTCGTAGCCGGCGGTCTTGTCCTTCAGCCGCGCCAGGTCGGTCTCCAGGCTTTCTTCTTTGCGTGCCCGGACCAACGCCACGGTAGTGATGTTCGCCACCGAGATGGCAAAGTCGAAGTGCGACTGGCGGAAGCGGCCTTGTTCCAGGTAGACGTGGATGGCGCCCAGGGCGCCCCGCTTGGAGAGCAGCGGAACGCAGATGGCGTCGGCATAGTGCTGCAAGGCGTCATTGGCGCCGTCGGCATGCTGGTTGGCAATCCACACGGCGTGCCCCTCGTCGCACACCAGCCGCGTGAGCGATTCGCTGAGCGTCACTGGGGCGGCCGAAGTTTCGGGCACCACCAGCTTCGGTTTCAGCTTTCCGTCGTCGCTGATCCAGAGGAAGCCGGCCACCGAAGCCTCGGTGCGTTCGCGCAGCAGGTCGAGCGAAACTCGCATCAGCTCGTTGGGATCGCTGCAACCGAGCAGGCGGATGCAGAGCTGATAGAGCAGGAGCAGCTCTTTCGACTGCTCCGAATCGCGGATGGCGGCGATGGAGAGCGGTTGGCCGTCGGCCACGCCGATGCGCGTGTCTTTGATGAGCGTCTGGGTGAGGTTGAGATCGCTCATCCGCCCGACGGTGGGCGGCTGTTCGCTCTGGTGGAACAGAAACTCCGTGGCGCCGACCCGCAGCCGATGACCGTCGCCGAGCGTCGCCTCCTCGACTTTCTGGCCGTTCACAAAAGTGCCGTTGCGGCTTTGGGCGTCGCGGACCAGCCAGGCGCCGTTTTCGAAAGAAACCACCGCGTGTACCCGCGAGCAAAGAGCATCGCCGAGCATCAACGTACACTCGGCCCCGCGACCGATGCGGGTTTGCTTGGTGTGGTCGAGCATGACGCTGCTTCCAGCGCGCTGACCAGCCGTGATAGTGAGATATGCGAACAAAGGGTGCGGGAAAAGGGAAATGGGCCTGCTGACGGTGCCGACGGTTCTATTATAACCAAAAGCCCGTAGGGTGGGAGCGTGGGAGCGAAGGAGCGAAGGAGCGTGGGAGCGAAACGGAGAGGGGAGTAAACGACGTCGCCCTTGGTGGGCCGGCGCTCGCAAACTCGCTGGTCCCATGGCATGCGCAAAATCGGGGGCAAGGAGGCGATCCGATGATGCGAGTTTTGTTCCGAATTGGGATTGTGTTTGCCACCAGCTTTAGCTGGTGGTCTGCGGCTGCCCACCCTTTTCCTTTGAGCCGGCTTCAGCCGGGCTTCCTGGACCGTCGCACCATTCGGTATCGCGGGCGAGCGTTGAAGCCACGGTCGAGAAGCCCGGCTAAAGCCGGCTACCGAAGTCGGACCCCGTCCCGCAAACCACCAGCTAAAGCTGGTGGCAGAGCATCGAAGCCGGCTGAAGCCGGCTGAAGCCGGCTCATGGATCTGCGCCAGTTTCGCGCGATGTCGCATCTCGGAACAAAAACAGATCGCAACGTCATCGTCGGAAATCCTTCGTTTGCGCAGGCCAGTCCCACCCTACCTTGTAACGGAAGCCGTCGGCGCCGGGGCATCGCTTGGCCGCATGGCGTGTTCTCAAATCCGGATCGCGCGCGGCCAAGCTCTGCCCCAGCCACCGCCTGCGTCATGCACCCTTTACTTGGCGCGGCGGGCCGGTTGTAATCGGGCCATGAGCGATGCCGAGCAATACGATCCTTATGCCCTGCCGCCCGACGCGCTGCGCGAGCCGCCCCATAGCCTGTGGACCGCCCTGAAGCAGATCGGCCCCGGCATCATCCTGGCAGGCAGCATCATCGGCACCGGCGAGTTGCTGCAAACCACGAAGATGGGCGCCGAACACGGCTTTCAGTTTCTGTGGTTGATCCTGTTCAGTTGCGTGGCCAAGGTGTTCATCCAGGTCGAGTTGGGGCGATATGCTTTGTCGTCCGGCAAGCCGACGCTCTCCGCGCTCGACGAGCTTCCCGGTCCGCGGCTGGGCGCCCATTGGCTCGTGTGGTGGTGGTTCTTCATGCTGCTGGCCACGGTGTTTCAGCTTGGTGCGATGGTGGGCGGCGTCGGTCAGGCCATGCATCTGCTCTGGCCGCAGAGCACCCAGGCCTTGGTCGAATGGCTTCAGCCGGTTGCTCCCTACCTGGCCCGCAAGTGCGGCGAGCATGCGGCTTATCCGTGGGCCGTGCCGACGGCACTGGTCGCCATCGGATTGTTGCTCAGCGGCGGCTACAAACGTATTGAAATCATCACCACCGTGCTGGTCGTGGCGGTGACCGGCGTGACGGTGGCCTGCGTGCTGGCACTTCCCTTCACCGGCTACCCGGTGCCTTGGAAGGAGGTGGGCCGGGGACTGGCGGTGTCGCTGCCCGCCGGGGGCAAAGGCGTGGCCATTGCCTTTTCGGTGTTCGGCATCACGGGCGTCGGCGCGTCGGAGTTGTTCGCCTATCCCTATTGGTGCCTGGAGAAGGGATACGGCCGATACACGGGAGTCCGGCAGGACAACGAGGCCTGGGCGCACCGCGCGCGGGGGTGGATGCGGGTGCTGTCGCTCGATGCCTGGGTGAGCATGGCGGTGTTCACCGTGGCGACGGTGGCGTTCTATTTCATGGGCGCCGGCGTGCTGCACCGGCTGGGCATGATCCCGGAAAAGGACCACATGATGGAGCAGCTTGCCCAGATGTACGTTCAAGCGTTCGGGCATCCTTGGACCAAGACACTGTTCTTGATCGGCGGCAGCGTGGTGCTGTTCAAGACGCTGTACGTCGCCACCGCCGGCAATAGCCGCCTTTCGGCCGACTTTCTCCGCCTGGCGAAGATTGCCCGTCATCCCGACGCCGCGGCCCGCGGCCGCTGGGTGAACCGCTTTTGCGTGTTCTATCCGCTCTTGGCTTTGTGCTTGTTTCTGCTGTTCGGCGATCCGGCCTTCATGGTGCTGTTGGGCGGTTTCGCCCAGGCGGCGACGTTGCCCGTGATTTCCGGGGCCGCGCTTTACTTGCGGTTTCGGCGGACCGACCGCCGGTTGGCGCCCTCGCGTTTCACCGACGTCTGCGTGTGGCTGGCGTTTCTTTTGATCGCGGCGGCGGCGATGTACGCGGTGCCGACGAGCGTCCGGGGCATTTGGACCGCACTGTGGAGTATGCTGTGGTAGGCCGCTTTCTTTCTTCGCCGAGTCGATTGCGTTGGATACAATGATTGTGGACCGCTCGTTAATTTGGGCACGGAGAATCATTATGCCGTTCATGAAAGACCAGGCGTTTACCGGCGAGGGGCAGCAATTCTTGGGCAGGTACCATTCAACCTTCCGCAGCGAAGGCGGACAGGTGGTTGCTCATTTATTCGAGCGGCAAGGTTGGCTAGTGGCCTACATCTACTTTGCGCCGGGCTGGGATGCGACAACGGCGACCGACCGATACTGGAGTGAATTGACGCGATATGCCACGGAGCAGGGCTTTGCCGGTAAACTAAAGACAATTCTCTCCGATTGAGCGCGCCGATGCCCGAAGTGCGCGTGGCCGTTCGCCTCCCCTATCTGCTGCTCTTGCCCGATGGCGAGTATGCAACGCCCGCGGTTGGCGGAAGCATCCGCCTGCGCGAGCAAAGCGAGCTGCATCAAGCTAACGAACCAGAAGAGCTACGAACGGAGGTATCGGCGCTCTTCGTCTGCGGATCGGAACAAGAGGATGCGGTGAAACAGATTCGCGCGGTGCAAGCCGAGCGACTGCTGCGGCAAACGAATCACTTGCTCCGCTGGTATCGTGCGGTCAGCCGGCAACCGCGGGTCGCCGAACTGAGCCGCGCACAAGCAAGCCGGTTTTGTTTCACCGTAGAAGAGACCGGTGAGCTTTGGAGCGAACCGCTCGAGTATGGCGCCACGCCCGAGCCCTTGCCCGCGGAGATTGCCGAAATCCAGCAGTCGATCCGCGAGGGACTGGCCAGCGCCGCCGAGCCGTCTGTGGCCTCGCTGAGCATGCTCGACGCGGAGTACGCGATCAAAACCGGCCGTTTCCGCGAGGCGATCCTGTTTTGCTGGAGCGCGATCGATGCCACGTTCAGCAGGAAGTACGAAGCCCTTGTCGACGACGCCTTGGCGGAGAATGGGACGATGCGCGCAGGTTTTTTCGCGGTCACGCCGATATTCCAATGCGCCACCGCATGAGCGCCGTGATGCATCTCGTCGCCAACCGGTCGTTCTATCGCGAAGCGGGTTTGTGGGACGACCTTTCGCGCAGCTACGACCACCGGAACGGAATTATCCATAACGGCGCAAGTGCCACGGAGGCGGATGCGGAATTGGCACTATCGGTTGCCAAGCGGGTGGTGGCGATTATGGAGGCATGCTAAGCCAATGCCAGCAAATCTTGTTGCCTCGGGAAACACGTACAATCCGAGCCTGATCGTGCTGCGCGATAAAGGCTACGAACTGTGGCTGGAAAAAGCGGAGAACGGATCGCTTTGGTGCGCGAGAAAAAACGGTCATAGCTTCCTGGCTTATTCCGGACCGGAGTTGCTTGGGGTCGTCACGCTTTGGGAATGCCTGGGCGACCACTGGAACCAGCAAACCCCCGACGTGCTGGGCGAACTGTTCGAGAAGAGGGACGATTGATCGCTGCACTTCGCGTCGCTTGCCGATTTGCCGCTTGATTTCACCGCCAGGATTCGCCAAAATCCGGTCTTTAGTCCAGCAGGCCGAGAGAGCGATGGTTTTCGATCAGATCGAATCACTCAAGCAGCAATACACTGACAAGTACGTGGTCGTCGATGATTCGCGGCCGGAACTGGCCCGCTTTCGCGGCCTGGCCGGGCGGATCAAGACCGTCAACATGAGCGGCCGAGCGTTGGTCGAGTTCGACGCTTACAACAACGTCGGCTGGTACGACATCGGTCTCGATTTTCTCAAGGTGGTCGACGAGCCGCCTGCCAAGCCCGCCGAGGCGCATGCCAAACCGGCCAAGGCGGCGCCGGCCAAGAAAGCCGAGCCAGGCCCCAAGGCAGCGGCCGGCGAAAAGAAACTCTCGCCGTTGGAAATGGCCCGTGCCCAAGGCGCCGCCAAAAAGCCGGGCGAGGCGCCCAAGAAATCGACCAGCGACATCCTGGCGGCCGCTCGCGCCGGCAAGTCGCCCACTCCGGCGAAGGCAGCCCCGGCTGCGAAGGCCGAGGCTGCTCCGGCCGCTCCGGACGGCGAAAAGAAGAAGCTGAGCACCTCGGAGATTATCGCGGCCGCCCGTGCCAAGGCCGGTGCGGGCGCTGCTCCCGTAGCCAAGGCCCCCGAAGCGGCACCGCCCGCGCCCGCCGCAAGCCAGCCGACGACGGCCGAAATCCTGGCGGCGGCGCGCCGCAAGGTGGCGCCGGCTGAGAACGCCGCGCCCGTCGAAGCGCCCGTTGCTGAATCGCCGGCCGAGGAAGCCTCGGCCGCTACCGTCGCAGTCGAGAAGCCTGCCAAGGCTATTCCGGCGGGGGACCGCCCCACAACGACAGCCGAAAAAATCGCCTGGTGTCGCCAGCACGACGCGAAATAGACAGCACGCCTCACGCCAACAACTCAGGCACCACATCGCCGGCCGGGACGACGCGATGCGGCCGCTGAAGCTGATCGTAAATCTCGTGCTGGTTGGGAACGCCCAACGCGTGGTAAATGGTCGACAGAATGTCGCCCGGCACCAGCGGATTGCTGGCCGGATAGGCGCCGGTGCCGTCGCTCGAACCGAATACGAGTCCGGCTTTGAAACCGCCTCCGAACAACATCAAGCTGTAGCAATAGTTCCAGTGATCGCGGCCGCCGTTGTTGCCGTTGATCCGCGGAGTGCGGCCGAAGTCGCCGAACACCGCCACGATGGTCCGCTCGAGCAGGCCGCGATCGACGAGATCGTTGACCAAGCTGCTGCACGCCGCATCGAGCTGCGGCAGAAGCGTCGTCTTGAGGTTCTGGAAATTACTGCCGTGCGTATCCCAGGTGGCATTGGCGTTCGGTGCCCAGGAGATCGTCACCAGCCGCGTGCCGCGCTCGATCAGCCGCCGGGCCAGCAGCACGCTCTGGCCGTAGACATTGCGTCCATAGCGGTCACGGTCGGCGTCGGTTTCCTCGGCCAACCGGAACGCCCGCTGCGTTTCATCGGAGGTGAGCAGATTCAGCGCGACGCCTTGCGCCGCGGTCATCTCCGCGGCGGCCGATCGACCCGCGCTCGATGCCAAGCGGGCGCCGAGCGTGCTGAACAGTTGCCTCCGGCCATCGAGCCGCCCCGCAGAGACCTCCTCGCGCAGCGTCAGCTCGGGCACTTTGAAGTTGGGTGAATTGGGGTCTTCGAGGACGAACAGCGGATCGCAACTGCGGCCCATGAACCCGCCGAAGAAGCCGGGTTGCGGAGGATTGCCGGCGCCTTCCTGAGTGATGTACGGCATGTGGACGTGCGAAAGCACGTTGGGGGGCGTGGGCCGCAGTTTCGACAGTACGGCTCCCATGCAGGGATGATCGGTCGGCGAAGCCAGCCCGCCGCGCTCGCCGCGGTCCAGCCCGGTGAGCGCCGTATAGACCGCGGCGCCGTGCGAATTGTTGACGCTGTGGTGCATCGACCGCACGACGGTGGCCCGGTGCATCCACCGGGCCACCTTCGGCAGGTGCTCGCTCATCTGGTAGCCCGGCAGCGAGGTGGAAATGGGCTTGAATTCGCCCCGAATGCCTTCCGGCGCATCGGGCTTCATGTCCCATATATCGAGATGGCTGGGACCGCCATCGAGAAACAGCAGGATGCAGTTGTCGGCGGTCGGGCGAATGCCGTAGCGGGCGGCCGATTCGGCGGCCAACAAATCGGGCAAGGACAAACCGCAGCCCGCGGCGCCGAGCGCGCCCCAGTGCAACCACCGCCGACGCGACCAGCGGCGCACAACGATGTTGTCGTCTTGATGGCCCACGCAATACTCCTCTGAAGCCCTGGAATGCCCGGCCTTGATTGTACCCGCTACAAAAACCTTTCCAGCAGCCGGCGGCCGGCCGTATCGAGCTGGCGAAGGTCGCGAATCAGGTAACGCATGCGATGGCTGTCGGTGATCGTCGCCTGATGACGGCCCAAGCGACGGACGTTCTCCTCGCTCTCGACGACAAAGGTCGTCGTTCCGCGGTCGGTTTCCACCGTCCACTCCGTGGGCGACAGGCCCGACGAGATGCGCACGATCCGCTGGATCTCCGGAATGAAATCGCGGCGTGCCAGGTCAGACTCGATCAGCTCTCGTTCGTCGGCCGGCAGCTTCGTCAGGTCTTCACAGCAGGCCAGTTCGGCGCCGCGGCTGTCACAGATCGAGATGTGTCGGGTCGGATCAGTAATGGGAAAGGCCCGCACCGGAACCACGTTTTCGTGACGCCGTCCGTCGGCATCGGTGAAGATAAGTTGCCCCCACGCGTCCTGAGTCAGGCCGGTGGTGAGCACGGGCGGAGCGTCGAGGGGAAGGTCTTCGTTCATGATTTTGGATTGCGGATTTTGGATTTTGGATTGGAATGGCGAACAATCCAAAATCGAAAATCCAAAATGGCTACAGTTCTCCGGCCAGTTCCAATTGTGCCCGGTGCAAACGTGCATAGGCGCCTTGTTGTTCCAACAAATCGTCGTGCTGGCCGATCTCCACGATCTTGCCGTGTTCGAGCACCACGATGCGGTCGGCGCGGCGCAGCGTGCTCAGCCGGTGGGCAATGGCGATCGTCGTGCGGCCGCGAATCAAGTTGTCGAGCGCCAACTGGATCTCGCGCTCGGTCTCGGTGTCGACCGACGAGGTGGCTTCGTCGAGGATCAGGATGCGCGGGTCGATCAACAGCGCCCTGGCGATCGAGATCCGCTGGCGCTCGCCGCCCGACAGCTTTTGCCCGCGCTCGCCGACAATCGAGTCATAGCCGTCGGGCAGGCGCAAGATGAACTCGTGGGCCCGCGCGGCACGCGCCGCCGCGATCATTTCGTCGAGACCCACGTCCGGCCGGCCATAGGCGATGTTCTCGGCGATCGTGCCATAGAAGAGAAACGGCTCTTGCAACACCAGCCCGATGTTGCGGCGGTACTCTTCCAAAGCGAACCGGCGCACGTCGTGGCCGTCGATCAGCACGGCTCCTTCGTTGACGTCGTAGAAGCGGCAGACGAGATTGACCAGCGTGCTTTTGCCCGATCCGCTGGGGCCGACCAGGCCGATCATTTCGCCGGGACGGATGGTCAGATTCACGTCGTCGAGCACCGGCCGGTTGCCATACCGAAAACCGACGTGCCGCAGCTCGATCTCGCCGTCGAGCCTGCCTGGGCTGACGGGGTTTTCCGGCTCGCGCACGCTGGGCGCCTGGTCGAGAATCTCGAAGATGCGCTGCGAGCTGGCGGCGGCGCGTTGCACGGCGGCCACCATGCGGCTCATCGAATCGAGCCGCGCATAAAAGCGGGCCATATACGCGGTGAATCCCATCAACACGCCGACGGTGATCTGGTGACGAAAGATCATCCAAGCGCCGAAGGCCCAAATCACCAGCAGGCCGACCTCGGTCGACAAGGTGACCGCCGGGCCAAAGGACGACCAGACGCGATTCACGCGGTCGTTGGCGGCCAATACCTGGTCGTTGCTCTGCCGAAAGCGCTCGATCTCGCGCTGCTCCTGCGCAAATGCCTTCACCACGCGAATGCCGGGAATCGTATCGGCCAGCACACTCGTCATATCGCCCCACACGCGGCCGGCTTCCAGAAAGCCCTTACGCAGCCGCTCGCGCACGTGCAAAATCATCCAGCCCAGCAACGGGAACGGCAGGAGTGTGACGAGGGCCAACCAGGGGTTGATCCAGAACAAGATTGACGCGGTCATGGTCATCATGACCAGGTCGGTGCCGAAGTCGAGCAGGTTGAGTGAGAGAAAGTCGCAAATGCGCTCCGTGTCGGTACTGACGCGGGCCATCAAGTCGCCGGTCCGCTGCCCGCCGAAGTATTCCAGCGAGAGGCGTTGGAGATGGCCGTAGGTGTGGGTGCGCAAGTCGGCGCTGATCCGCTCAAAGACCCAGGCCAGCACATAGGTGCGCCCCCAGTTAAAAGCCCAAGCCAGAATGGCGGCTAGAAAAAGTCCGGCCAGGTACCATCGAACCAGGCTGAACGAAATGTCTGCGCCGGCTTCGAACGGTTTCAGCACCTTATCGACCAGGGGGATGATGAGATAGGGCGGGAGCTGTCCCGCCGCCGTGCCGACGAGCATCAACAAGAAGCCGAGGGCGACAGTCCGCGCGTGCGGACGAGCGAAGCGGACTAACCGCAGCAGCGAGCGGGTCGGTCGGGCCAACTTGCCCGCGGCGCAAATCGGACAATCGATCGATTCCGCCGGCAACTCCGCGCCACAATCGGGGCAGCAGGTTTTCGGTTGTTCGTCGCCGAGCCGGGCGTCGCCTGGGCGCGTCAGCCCACTGCGTCGAAAGGCGGCAAACTGCTGCACGAGCCGGTCGGCGTTCGACGAGCGGCCGATGGTGTAATGCCAATGGGCCAAACGCCTTCCGGTGGCCAACAGTTCCAGCGTGCCGACGCCCGCCTCGGCCGCGGCCCCCAGTTCAGTGACACTATCGAGAGGCCACGACCGCCACAGACCCTCGTCGGCACCCGCCTCGACGCTCACCGGCGCTTGAGCGGTCAACACTCGGTGGTCGGTGACGAGCACGAGACCTTCGGCATACCGCAAACGGGTGTCCAGGTCGGGCTCGAACCACGCCAGCACAGTTTCGCCCGAATCGAGCTGCCGGCGGACTTCCCGCTGCCAGTGCTTGGGCAATTGGCTGAGCGTGTCGGTTCTTCCGGGCAAAAGCGTTGTCTCCCAAGAAATTGCGTAAAAACGACCGAGGCGAGCTTGTGCGGTTTCGCGAACGAGCGGCTTGCCATTTGCAGTAGGAGGGCGGGCCAAGCCTGGGGCAATTCTATACCGTTTGCGCTCGGTTGGCATCCCGTTAGGAATCGAGAAAAAAAATCCCGGTCGGCCGGGTAACGAATTGGCCGCGAGCGGCATCTCATGTATGATAGGTGCCGCCACACTGCGTCAAGGATCTTGAGCTCGAGCTTGATCGACACTTCAGCAACCGGCCCACGCGGGGCCGGCGTTCTTCTTTGCTGGTGCTCGATGGACCGCCCTTCAGGCTTCGAGGAGAGTTGCAAGGAAGCGTTCTCACGTCTTAACGCGGAACGGCACGGAGTCCGTTCCCTACAGAAGCGGCGTCTTGCTCTGAGAGCGCGGATGGCAATGCACCGCCTGTATTTCCGGTCCCACCGGTATGCACGGTCATTCGCATGAGGAGGGTCATGCCGGCCCGGTTGGCCACCGATGATTTGCCTTAAATGGATTCTCGGTCCACTTCGCCGGTAGAAGTAGTCGCGTCAGCGCCGTAGCCGCTCGAGAAGGGTAGCAACTCCCAGGATTTTGAGTCATCATCAAACTGCGGTGGCGTCTGCCGCGTAAACCGAGACAGGTCTCTCGCCCGCGAGGAACAGCGAGCGATAAGTTCTTTATCAGCCATCGGGCAAACCCTGAGTGAAGAGGCATGGAAATTCAGAAAATTTTGGTGTTACGTGGTCCGAACGTCTGGGCGAACTTTCCGGTGCTGGAAGCCTGGGTCGATCTCGGTGAGCTAAAAGACTCTCCCTCGAACGAGTTGCCCGGCTTCAATGAGCGGCTGATGAGTTGGCTGCCATCGATGATCGAGCATCGTTGCGGCATTGGAGAGCGGGGAGGCTTTTTCCAACGGCTGCGCACCGGAACCTATCAGGGCCATATTCTGGAGCACGTGACGCTGGAGCTGCAAAGCCTGGCGGGTTCTCCCGTCGGTTTTGGCCGTGCCCGCGAAACTTCGGTCGAAGGCGTCTACAAAGTGGTCGTCGAGTACGAAGAAGAGGTCTTTGCCCAGGCTGCCATGAAAACGGCCTTCGAGCTTTTGCAGGCGGCGGTGCATGACCGTGCGTTCGACGTGAAGGCCGAGATTGCCCGGTTGAGCGACCTGAACCAACAGCTTCGGCTGGGGCCAAGCACACGTGCCATCGCCGACGCCGCCAAGGCCCGCGGCATTCCGGCACGCCGGCTGAACGACGGCAACCTGGTGCAGCTTGGCTATGGCAAACGGCAGCGACGGATCTGGGCCGCCGAGACCGACCGCACCGGGGCCATCGCCGAAGAGATCGCCCAGGACAAAGACCTCACGCGGATGCTGCTCCGCACCGTCGGCGTGCCTGTCCCCGAAGGGCGACCGGTGGCCAATGCCGACGACGCTTGGGTGGCCGCGCAGGAGATCGGCACCCCGGTGGTCGTCAAGCCGCAGTTCGGCAATCAGGGCAAGAACGTGGCCACCTTTCTGACAACCAAAGAACAAGTCATTGCCGCCTTCAACACGGCCTCGGAAGGCGGCTATTCGGTCGTCTGCGAAAAGTTCATCACCGGCGCCGACTACCGGTTACTGATCGTCGGCGACCAACTCGTGGCGGCTGCTCGACGCGAACCGGCCCAGGTCATCGGCGACGGTGTTCACACGGTGGCGGAGCTGGTGGATCACGTGAACGCCGATCCGCGCCGCGGCAACGACCACGCCACGCCGCTCAGCAAGATTCGACTCGATCCGGTGGCCATGGGCGTGCTGGCCGAACAGGGACTGTCGCCCTCGGCCGTTCCGCCCGCCGGCACGCGCGTGCTCATCCGCCGCAACGGCAACCTGAGCACCGGGGGGACCGCCGCCGACGTCACCGAACTGGTACACCCGGAAGTTGCCGCTCGCGCCATCGAGGCGGCCACGACGATCGGACTCGACATCGCCGGCGTCGACGTGCTGGCCACCGACATCAGCCGGCCGCTCGAAGAACAGGGCGGCGCGATCGTCGAAGTCAACGCCGGGCCGGGCCTGCGGATGCACATCGAACCTTCGAGTGGACAGCCGCGTCCGGTGGGCGCGGCCGTCATCTCGAACATGTTTGCGCCCAACGAAACGGCCCGCATTCCGATCGTCTCGGTGACGGGCACCAACGGCAAGACCACCACCACTCGGTTCATCGCTCATCTCCTGCGGTCGCAAGGCATGACCGTCGGCCTGACCTGCACCGACGGCATTTACATCAACGATCGCCGCATCGACCGGGGCGATTGCTCCGGGCCGAAGAGCGCCCGCGCGGTGCTCTTCAATCCGCAGGTTGAGGCGGCCGTGTTCGAATGCGCCCGTGGCGGCATTCTCCGCGAAGGGCTCGGTTTCGATTTTTGCGACGTGGCTGTGGTGACGAATATCGCGGGCGGTGACCATTTGGGCGTGGGAGGCGTTGATACGCTCGAGCAGCTCGTCCGCGTCAAGCGGTGCGTGGTCGAAGCCGTCGCTGCCACGGGCTATGCCGTGCTCAAAGCCGACGATCCTTTGGTGGCCGGCATGGCCGAGAAATGTCCGGGCAAAGTGATCTATTTCGCCCAGAACGAGCACGATGCGGTGATTGCGGCGCACCGCGTGACGGGCGGCCGTGCGGTCTTTGTTCGCGGCAGTGAGATTGTGGCGGCCGAAGGCCTGGAAGAATCGGTGATTACCACGCTCCCGCTGGTGCCGCTGACGCACCGCGGCCGAATCGGCTTCCAGGTCGAAAACGCCCTGGCCACCGCCGCCGCCGGCTGGGCCCTCGGTCTGCCCCTCGACAAGCTGGCTGCGGCCATGGCGTCGTTCTCGGCGAACCTGGAGCAGTCGCCCGGCCGCTTCAACCTGCTCGAAATCGGCGACACGACCGTGATCGTCGACTACGGACACAACGTTTCGGCGTTGCAGGCGCTGGCCGACGTGGTGGAGCAGTTCCCGCACGGCCATCGCTCGATCGTCTACACCGCGGCCGGCGACCGCCGCGATTGCGACCTGATCGAGCAAGGCGAGCTGCTGGGCAAGACGTTCGATCGCGTCGTGCTCTACGAAGACCACTACCGCCGCGGACGCACCGAAGGGGAAATCATCGGTCTCTTCCGCCGAGGCATGGCCAACACCACGCGAGCTCGAGACGTGCTGGAGATTCAGGGCGCCGTTTCGGCCGTCGAAGCCGCGCTGCGCGTGTCGCAGCCGGGCGAGCTGCTGGTGATCCAGGCCGACGAAGTCGATGAGACGGTCGACTTTGTGAAAGAGTATCTTTCGCGTCGGGTGCCTGGCCGCGAGATCGACCTGAACGAAGCCCTCGCCGCGGCCGTGCCGCCCGCGCCAACCGGGCCTCAGCCCGTGATCCTGCCGCACCGCGCCGAGCCGCAGTTGGTCACCGGTTGACATCCCATGTTCCCCGCCGCCGCGATCGAAACCCGGCAACTCGTGCATCGCTATGGCCGGCGAACCGCGCTGGCGGGGCTCGACCTGCGCGTCGAGCCGGGCGAAATCTTCACCCTGCTCGGTCCCAACGGCGGCGGCAAGACGACGCTCTTCCGATTGCTATCGACGCTCATCCCCATCCAACAAGGCTCGGCCGCCGTGCTTGGTTATGACGTGGCCAAGCAGACCGCCGACGTGCGGCTGCGCATCGGCGTGGTCTTTCAATCGCCCAGCCTCGATAAAAAGCTGACCGTCGCCGAGAACCTGCACCACCAAGGCCATCTCTACGGCATGTCGGGCACCACCCTGCGGCATCGGGCGGACGAAATGCTTGCCCGGCTGGGACTGACGGACCGTCGCCGCGATCTGGTCGAGACGCTCTCCGGCGGCCTGCGGCGGCGCGTCGAGCTGGCCAAAGGAATGTTGCACCGTCCGCGGCTCGTGTTGCTGGACGAGCCGAGCACGGGACTCGATCCCGCCGCGCGGAGCGATCTGTGGGACTACTTGCGGCAGATTCGCGGCCACGAGGGCGTCACCGTCGTGCTCACCACGCACCTCTTGGAAGAGGCCGACAAGGCCGACCGCCTGGCCATCCTGAACGCCGGCTCGCTGGTGGCGCTCGATACGCCCGAACGGCTGCGGGAGAGCGTCGGCGGCGACACGCTGACGATCGAAACGGACGACGCCGCGTCGCTGGCCGTCTCGATCGCCGAGCGGTTCGAGTTGTCGCCGCACGAAGTCGACGGCAGCGTTCGTTTGGAGATGCCGGAGGCCGCCCAGTGGGTGCCGCGTTTGATCGAGGCCTTGCCCGGCCGCATCCACTCGATCACGCTCGGCAAACCGACGCTGGAAGACGTGTTCATTGCCCGTACCGGCCATAAGTTTTGGAGCGACGCCGATGATACTTCGCGCGGGCGGCAATGAGACGTCTTCGCTGGCTGGGGCGGAAGCTGGGCCGAAATCGAACCGGTCGAGGTAGAGTCGAGCAGTGGCGCGGTGGTTTAGGTGCGGCCTATCGGTTGCCGGCCCTTTCGTCTGCCGGACCAACCTCAATTCTTCATAGAGGTATTCGTCGGGGTAGCGAGAAGTTCCCCGACCCGGCACTTTATGCTTCTTGCACAACCGCTGGGGCTTCCCAGGTTGCGTTGGTATTCTTTGTAAACATGCCGTCCGCCTCTCATCCGGTGGAACTGCGGAGCCAAATCGCTCGTGCCTCTTGCCTACAATCATCGAGCTGCGCATCGATCCCGAGCTTCAGACCCGGCTGGACGAGCTCGCAGAAAAGGCCAACCAGGGAAGTCTATCACCCGACGAGCGCAAAGAGTATGAAGGCTACATCGAGGAGCTTGACATCATCGCGACCCGCGTCGTGATGATTGGTCGCAGCATTTCGCGCTTCGAGGCGCGCACCTTGTCGGGCTCACGCCTACCGGCCGAGCCACCGTTCAGTTGCTCCAGTTCAATACGCAGCGCCGCTTGGAATTGCGCGAAGCTTTGATCGCCGAGGGCGAGTTTTGAATGGCGCTGTCTTCGTCTGCCACCAGATTTATCTGCTGGTTGACGGCTAACAGCCCCCATCATTCGTCAGCCGGCTTCGGCCGGGCTTCCGTGTTGGCTTTAGCCCTGTGCGTCGCGGCGGCGGCAAGCACGACGCGGCAACCGAGGGAGGCGAAAAGGGCGGCGCGGGGCCGTTCGTCTCTGGCGTCCAATCACCGCTCCACCGGCACAAGGCCGTCAATGGTGGCGACTTCGGGAACCACACTTCTTCCAACGGCCGCCGGCCGTCCGTAGCCCGGAACGGGCGTCATTCGGTAGCCCAGGGTGCAGCGCAGCGGAACCCTGGGTTACCGGGCCGCAAAAACCTCGTCAGCCGCAACGCGGCGAAACTCCCCCCATTCCCGTCACGCCGACAAGCACGAAGCCGGCGCGCCGCGCCCGCCGCGTCTTCCCCGCCACGACCCGAGCCTGCCTCGGTCGAGATCCAACGATGAATGTCAAGTGCGTCGGGCGTGATGACGCCCCGTTTTTTTAACTCATGGTGCGGCTCCTAAAGGATGGTGGGGCGTCGAGTGGTTCGGGCGAACGGGTTCCTTAACGGGTTCCTCTTCTCTGTTCTGGGAGAGTTGTGGGCGGCACGCACGGCACGGAAACCGACGTCGGCGAAAAGGGCGGTGGCGGCCATTTGTCTCTGGCGTCCAATCACCGCTCCACCGGCACAAGGCCGGAATGGTGGCGGGGCGAAGCAGCCCCGTTTGGCCGTGCGAGGATTCGCCACGACGCGGCGCGGTTCCGCCGCGTCGCCACGGCGACGACCGCGAAGCGGGCGCGCCGCGTCCGCCGCGTCGCGGCGCTGGCGGACGCCCGTGGCGCGCACCGTCGCCGGAGGAAGGGAGGTCGCGGCTTCCTCTCTGGCGGTCAATCACAGCACCACCGGCATAAAGCCGGATGGTGGCTTGCGGCGCGTGAGCTAAACCACGTCCGGCGAAAGGATCAAAGGGCCGCGACAGGCCGCCGCAGCGCAAACGTGATCGACAACCGGCTGCGGTTTGGAAGCCTGTTGAAAAAGGGGGCCTGGGGCCGAGCTGCTGGACTCCATGCCGCGAATCAAGCATGTTGCGAGGTGCCTGTCCCCCTTTTCAATAGGCTGTTCTAGGCCGCGCCACGTCGGGCGAAACCGAGAAGCTGACGCTCATTGCCGTAGCCTCCCGCTCGTGGGAAAAGGCAGCCGACGGCATTATTCCGCGTCGGCTGCGGCAGCAACGAAAGCCGCATGTCGCTGGAACGCCACGACCCGAGCTTGCCTCGGTCAGGCGGTGATGGGATGCGCCAGGCGACGGCCCGATAAGCTTTTTCCCTTTCCCTCTTGCTCCGCCGTGGTGCGGCGGTCCAAGGTCCGGATTCCAACCAACTTTTGGGCGGTCGAGCAAGGTTCGTAGGGCGAGGATCCCGATTCGGCGGTATAATGACCGTCAGTGGGCGAAACAGCTTCGGAGTCGAGACATGAGTTCGGCAAGCCAGAAAAACGGCCCAGCGAACGGAGCGAAAATAGTGCGCTCTGTATTCCTGTCGTATCCAGTCCGCACGGACACGTCGGTTATCCGGCGCGTGCTGGAAGGGGAAGGTGTCGGCGTTCGGTCGGACGAGGACATTGAACCGGGCGACAACTTTCGTGCGTCGCTGATCGAAGGCGTGCAGAAGGCGGACGCCGTGATCGCCGTTCTGGGAGAGCGGCCGAAGAGCTCCAACGTCTTCTATCAGATGGGGCTCGCCGACGCGATGGGGAAGCCCGTTCTTGTTGTCTCCGTCGGCGCGCCCGATCCAGTCAGTGATCTGGCCCTCTATCCGTACCTCCGCGCGCGACCCGACGACGAGGAGGCTCTGCGGTTCGGGCTCGCACACTTCATTCACGCGCCGCACCACGGGTCGAAGCACGAGCGGGATTACAAGACTGCGACGAAACCAATTGGAGAACTGGTTGACGCCTTTCTTGCCCGGCTACACGCGGACCAGGCCATCAGGGAAGACGAGCTGGTCATCATCATCGCGTCGGCGATTCGGGAGAGCGGCGTGGACACCCAGGCGAGTGTTCTTCATCGCGCCTCTGCCGAAGAGATTACGGCCGACATCGCCGTGTGGTCTGATGAACTGGAGTCACTGATTGGCAATCCGCTCCCCATCGAAGTCCGATCGTCCGTAATGACTGCGCGCGATGCGGAGGGCGCGGCGAAGAACCTGATGCGGGCGATCGTCGGCGCAAAGGTCCGGTGGGGCCTGATCTTGTTCCTGAAAGCGACCGCGGACGCGATGGGTGTCCTAAGCAAGTATCCGGTGCTGGCGATGTCGATCGAAGACTTCCTCGAAGGGCTGCGAAAGCGGTCGTTCGGCAGGATCGTCGCCGATCTGCGAAACCGGGCCGTGCATGGGGCGCGTGCCGATGCCTAAGTTCTCGGCCAAGAAAATCAAAGACCTCTTCGCCAAGTCAGACGCGGCCAAAACGAAAGTGGAGAAGGGAAAATACCTCGAAGACCTGGCCGTCTACCTGTTTCAAATGATCCCGGGTATTAGCATGACCGCGCGGGACAAGAAGAACACCTACGATGCCGAGGAGATCGACGTCGCGCTTTGGAACGAGCAGCACGCGAGGGGCTTCAAGACGCTCAACTTCCTTATCCTTGTGGAGTGCAAGAACTGGTCGTCCCCCGTCGGCAGCATGGAAGTGAATTGGTTCCTCACGAAAATCAAGAACCGCGCGCTGGATTTCGGCATCCTTATCGCGGCAAACGGCATCACCGGCAGCGACGAGGACAAGAGACAGGCGCACGATGTGGTTTCGAAGTCACTCGCCGAAGGCGTCCGGATGGTTCTCCTGACCCGTGACGAGATACTCGCGCTGACCGACAGCGACGAATTGGTACGCACCGTAAAACGCAAGCTCTGCGAGCTGATTGTTTCGGGCACCGTCTGGCCGTAGATGCGGCAGAGTCGCGTGCGACGTTGCCGGTTTTACCGATGCATGAAGAACGCCAAAGGGCGAAACACCGATAGGGCCGGCGCGGACAAAGGCCCCTTCCCTCAGCGGGCGTCCGCCAGCCGCCGCGTCGTGGCGGCCGGCGGACGCCCGTGGCGCGCACCTGCGACGGAGGAATGGAGACGCCGCTTCGTCTCTGGCGGTCAATCAGCGCTCCACCGCCACGAGGCCCGATGGTGGCGGGGCGAAGCAGCCCCGTTTGGCCGTGCGAGAATTCGCCTCCGCGCGGGGCGGTTCGGCGGCGTCGATAAGGCGACGAGCGCGAAACGGGCGCGCCGCGCCCTCTCCCGCCACGACCCGAGCTTGCCTCGGTCGAGCGCTGATTGAACGCCAGAAGCCGGCCACGCAAGAGACCTTCTCCCTCCCGCCTGTGCGTGCCGCCGCCGCGACGCGGCGGCGACACGCACGGCAACCCACGGAGGCGAAAAGGGCGGCGCGGGGCCATTCGTCTCTGGCCTTCAATCGCCGCTCCATCCGGCACAACGCCGGATGGTGGCGATACGATGCAGAGCAGACGCGACTCCGCGCCGCGAATGGATCGGGCGTCGCGCTGCACTCGCTCGATGCGCCGCTCCTCCTGCCCAGGCTGATGGGCGTCTTGCGGAAACGGAACGTCAGACAAATGGCGTAGAATACACAACTGTCCGCATGAGCCGGAGAGCGGACTCGCATTTGGCTTTCAGCTCAGAATGTCCATTACTGTATTGCTCTTCCACGTCGTGGTCCTCCCAAGGATCATCGATATGGACCCAAAGGTTTCGTTCCTTCCGCAACGCGTGCATTTCTGTCTTCGTGGCCGCATCGAAGTCGCTGGCGTCGATTAAATCCACGAAGCGATTTCCATGCGTTCCCTCCTCGCGGAGCCAAGTCTCGATCGTCGCACCACACGTTATCAGGCATGCGACGAACGCATCGTGAACGAAACAGAGATCGGCGTTCCGGATTAGCTCGGCAGCAAAATCCGACGTCATGATGCCACCCATGAGGAGCTCGTCATCGAGCTGCACCAGCCATTCCCATCGTCTTTCATCGCTCATCGCGTTCCCTTTTGCTGTTCTTGTTCAGTTTCTTTCCGCCGTTTTCTCGCGTCCACCGGCTGTTCGCCTATTGCGGATCCTTGAGATCGGCGCAAGTCTTGGGCGGCGTCACGTCCTGGATTCTAATCGATGGAAAGGCGTCAAGCAACTTCGCCCCGGCGCGCGCCCAGCCAAGATTGGCGCCGCGCGGCCGAAGAAGTCGCACGCCCCTCATGTTCTCTGTCGTGATCTTCTTCTCGGTCAGCTTGGCCCTCCGCAGGGCTTCTTGCATCAGCCAGCAACACGCGCCGAACCAGGTTATAGGCCAACAGGTGCAAGCCCGAGTTTATCTCGGCGGGGCGCATGGTCGACCACCAAGAACCGCCGCGCGAAACCGTTCCTTCACGCGGGTCATTGGCCTTGACGAGGGCAGTAGTCGCACACTGCGCGACCCAAAGTGGGAACGGCAAGCGGGTCGATGATATCTTCAGCGATTCCCAGCCTGCCCTTCCTTTGCTACGATAATTCGCATGGCCACAATTGAGCCGATTGATGCCGGCTCTCATTACCTAACGCTCGTCAAGAAGCTCTGGAGAGCTAACAGCGAAACCCTCGGGTTCCTTCCCGACGGAGCGTTCGATGAATACGCAAGCAAAGGCGGCATTCTCATCGCGCGGGATCGCGACGCTCTTGTCGGATACCTGCTCTACCGCCTCGGAAAGTCAAAGGCCACCATAGCGCACTTGTGCGTAGATGAAACTGCGCGAGGTAAGGGGTATCCCGAAGAACTGGTTCGACATCTCGTTGTTCGCACAAACCATCTGGCCGGAATCGATCTGCGTTGCCGAAGGGACTTCCCGGCGTGCAGAGTTTGGCAACGGCTAGGCTTTACCGTGCTTAAGGAATCGCCTGGTCGGGCGGCGGACGGCAGTGAGCTGACGCATTTCTGGCTTGATTTCGGGCACGCGGATCTTTTTACGAGCGAGCCGCGTTGCGCGATCGTCGTGCTCGATGCGAACGTTTTCGTCGACCTCGCGGAATGTCGGAATGAAGAATCGCAGGGACTGCTGGCCGACTGGCTTCAAGACTCAGTCGAATTCTTCGTTACGTCCGAGCTCAACAACGACATCAATCGAGCTCGCGACCCGCAGCTTCGTCGAAAGCGGAAACAGGACGCACTGCGATTCGAGGAACTGAAACACTCGCACGACGAGTTCATGAAGTGGGAGCAGGTTATCCGGCCTTTGTTCCCGGTCTTCAAAACGGAACAAGACGAGTCTGACTTCAGGCACCTAGTTCGTGCAGTAGCTGGCGGGGCCGCCGCCTTTGTGACACGAGACGACGAACTTCTCCGTCTGGCGGACGAAGTCTATCACCTCTCAGGGCTTCGCGTGCTGCGCCCCGCTGAGCTAATCGGGCGAATCGACGAATTGGTCCGAGAAAGCGAGTATCAGCGCTTCCAGGTTGCTGGAACGAGGCGGATCAACCGGCAACGTGCAAGCGCCGCCGATGACTCGTTGATCCGCGCCGTGGCCGGCCCAAATGACCCGCATTGGAGCGTGCGCGACGGGCTCAACACTTTTTTTGCAGCTCCTCAGCGGTTTAGCTGCTTCAAAATCAGCGACAACGACGGATCGGTACTGGCGTTCTACGTCATCGAGCAGACTTCGGGATGCCTTCGCATACCGCTATTCCGCGTGTGTCGACACAAAATCGCCGGAACGCTCGCTCGCTGCATCCTCACGCACCTAGTGCGTACCGCGGTTGGCGACGGAAAAAGCCGTTTGTTGCTTTGCGAAAGCATCGCTGCTGGGCCAGTGGAAAGCGCGTGCGCGGATCTCGGGTTCCTTCGCGTCTCAGAGGGGCACATGAAGCTCTGCCTGTCCGGGGCCTGGGGAAAGAGCAACCTGGGCCGGGCGATTGATGAGGTCGGCGTTGTATCAGACCGCATTCCAGCGATCGCAGAGTCGCTCAAAGGCGAGCTAACTCCGGCGGTGGCGTCGGAAATTGAGCACATGATCTGGCCTGGAAAGATCGTGGATGGGCCGCTCCTCACCTACCTTTTGCCGATTCGTGCCGGGTTCGCCGCGCACCTGTTCGACGAGCATCTTGCAACTCAAGGGCTTTTTGGCGCAGACGTTGACCTAGCCTTGAACCCCGAATCCGTTTATTATCGCTCCGCGTGTCAGCGAAACGTCAAACGGCCCGGCCGGATCCTCTGGTACGTCAGCGACGATGACCGATACCAGGGAACAAAATCGATTCGCGCCTGCTCGCGGATCGCCGAAGTCCAGGTCGGGGCGGCAAAGCGGCTTTTTCGGCAGTTTCAAAGGCTTGGGGTCTACGAATGGCCGGAGGTTCTAGCGACGGCGAAGGGCGACCCCGAAGCAGAAATCATGGCGGTTCGCTTCCACGACACGGAGTTGCTACGCCCAATTCGATGGAACGACTTTCAGTCCATTCTTAGAACGCATGGGATTAGGACGAATCTTGAGTCACCCGTCACGATTCCGGCCCGAGTCTTCGCCGCCCTGTACGCTCTTGCTTTCGATTGAGCCGCGATTCGTAGAGCAAATCCTGGCTGGCACAAAGCGAGTTGAACTTCGCCGGCGGTTTCCAGAGGTATCGCCCGGCGCCTGCGTCCTAATGTACTCGAAATTGCCGGTGGGCGCGTTGCTGGGCAGCTTCATTGTCGCACGCGTGTCGCGGCTGCCTGTGGATAAGTTGTGGCGTCGCGTCAAAGGGCTTTCCGGGCTAAGCCAACGCGAGTTCTTGCAGTATTTTTCCGGCGCGCAAGTAGGCGTTGCCGTCCACATCGACGAACCCAGCAGATCCGACCGGCAAGTTAGGCTGGCGGAGTTGCGCAAAATCTGGACAGGGTTTCACCCGCCACAAGGCTTTCGGTACGTTCATGCAGACGATCTCGCGGCGCTTGAAAGAATTGGTATTGTCAGCGCCGCCACGCCCCCTCGCAGAGCCGCTTAGTGAAAGCGAACTTCTCGTGGCTTGTCTTCAAACTTGCCGCGGAGTGACAATCCCGGGCCTTACGAGTCAACGCGGCGATGAGGCGACTAGAACGCACCGGATTCTTTCCAGCGATCGACCTTGCAGACTCGCTTGATGGCGGCGAAAGACGCCCGAGAGAGACCGAATCGCCCAAACATGCGTAACAAACGGCAGAATTGTCATCACCGGCAGGAGAGAGCGCCGATGGTCCTGCTGATCATCGAATCAATGCTCCGCCTCACGTTGAAGGAACTTGATTTCGTCCACGGTCAGGTCGAACAGCCGATAGACGCGATCATTCAACTCAGCTTCGACGTCGGCAATTTCTCGGGTCAACGACTCGACCTTGGCGCGGTTCTCCATCAGATACGGCTCCCATTCGTCCGCGGCTCGCGGGTTCTTGAGCGGATTTGACGCAAGCTTGAAACTCGACTTCAAGGCGTCTCCGAGCGCGGGGAGAGCAAGCCCCCACCACAACTGAGCCTTCTCGTTCAGCGTCCCAAGCGACTGGCCGTCGCGCGAGACGCCGAACGACTCGATCAGGCGCCGCTGAACATGCGATTGCAGTCGGTAGCGCTCGAGCGCTAACACCCCGCTGCGCTCGGCAAACGTGGCGATCGCGTGCCGATCCGCGTCGCTCGCCGCAGGTATTGGGATTGCGCTCATCGACTGTGTGAAGAGCCGATACTGCCAGCGGTTGCCGCGGAGTCGTAGCGGCTGAGCGGTTTTGCTGATGTAAAACCAGGTCGTCCAGGACGAGAGTATGCCGAGCAAGTACGGGTCATCTCCAGGCACGAAGTACGCCGTGTTTCCCGCGCATCGCGCGGAGCGATCGAGACTGAACCGTGGCAACTTGCTGATGTCTGGCCACATGATCTTGGGCTGGTCGAATGCGTCCCAATATCCGCATGCGCGAAGCTCCCACCAGAACTGGCCTTGATCTTGCCGCTTTATTGCACGCTCGCGCGACGCATCAAGGTGCGCATGCACAGCCGGGTAATGTTTGGCGAAGACCGCCTCGGCCTGATCGCCAGCCCCCGACCAGGGCCAGTTGTGGTTGGCGCTCGACTTGATGGCAAGCAGATATTCGTCAGATACTTCGATGTAAAAGGGCCGCAGGTGAGTGCCCTGCACGAACGGTTTGATCAGGTCGGCGCTTCGTGGGTCTGCCGCGATCAATTCCGCGCGCTTTGCCTCACTGATCACAAAGACATCCGTCAGACCCATCAGCACTCCGCGAAGAATCCGGCCGCGGCAATACTCGTCGAGGCTCTGGCCCGCTGATGCAAGCTTTTGGCGCAACCGCCGCGCGTCGTCCGACTCTAGTTCCCAAGGTGCCGCCGACAGGTGTTCGACCGTCATTGTCGGCGAAGACAAGATGACCTCCGATAGGTTCTCAGGAGGATGGCCGCTCGTGAGCCACTTGAAGAGGCGCAATTTTCGGTCGCGCCCACCCTTTTGAAGCACAGTGATACTCGGGCGGATCATCTCGGCGTCTTCAAACGGTTGGTATTCGCCAAAGTCGACCATTGATTCGACACTCGCGTTCCCCAAGATGAATCGTCGAAGCGCTTCGCCAAAGCTCGCGCGCACCCAACTTCCTGACGTAATGAATGCGAGGCGGCCGCGCTCGCGAAGAATGTTGAGCCCAGCCTCAAAGAAGTAGGTAAAGATGTCAGCCGTGCCATCGAACGTCTGAAATACCTAAAAACGCAGCAATCGTTCTCATGGTAGTCCGTCTCCGTAGTGTAGTGGTAGATCGTCGACGCTCTCGGCGGCTCGACGGGCGTCCGCCATTCTACCCCACGCCGCTCGGGGACGGGTAATATCACTTGCCGGCCCCTTCCTCCTCCGCCTGCTCGACTTCCACCCTCGGCCACAACTTCTGTTGCCGATCGGCGACGCGGACGGCGACCTGCAAGAACCGCACGTCGCCCGGATGCTGGCGGACGGTGCGTTCGTGGACGAACCCACGATCCATTGCCCAACTTTTAGGCAACCCTCACGGTTCACTAGCTGTAAACCTGGATCGCCTTGATGATCTCGTTGAGATCGTTCGAGACCGCCACGGCACGATTGGCGAACGAAGCACGCTTCACGCCGCGGCTGCCCAAGACTTCGTTGAACTTCTGCTGGTCGGTCGTGTGATAAGCCACAGTGGCCGTCGGGTCTTTGAGTTGGTGCCCAGTGAGGATGCACACCACGCGTTCGTCGGCGCCGATCACGCCCTCCGAGCGCAACAGCTTCGCCCCCGCCACGCTGGCCGCGCTGGCCGGCTCGCAGCCCAGTCCGCCGGCGCCCACCTGGGCCTTGGCGTCGAGAATCTCCTGATCGCTCACCTCGCGCACCACGCCGTCGCACACGTCGAGCGCCCGCAGGCATTTCAGCAGGTTCACCGGCCGATTGATCTCGATGGCGCTGGCGATGGTCGAGGCGCGTTGCCCTCGCCGATCGAGCTCGGAATAGTAGCCCGTCGACTTGCCGCAGTCGGGACAGCCGGCGTTCCAACGCAGCTCTCGCTGGGCATAGAGCACGTGCAACGTGTTGGCCCCCGCGGCGTTGATGACCGCCAGCCGCGGAACGCGGTCGATGAGACCGATCTCCCGCAACTCGGCGAAGGCCTTGCCAAAAGCGCTGGAGTTGCCCAGGTTCCCGCCGGGCACGACGATCCAGTCGGGCACCTCCCAGCGCAGCGCTTCGAGCACGCGGTACATGATCGTCTTCTGGCCTTCCAGCCGGAAGGGATTGACGCTGTTCACCAGGTAAATGCCCAGCTCTTTCGAGACTTCCTGCACGCGGGCCATGGCGTCGTCGAAGTCGCCGGCAATCTGCATGGTGAGCGCCCCGTAGTCGAGCGCCTGCGAGAGCTTGCCGTAGGAGATTTTGCCCGAACCGACGAAGATCAAGGCCCGCATCAGCTTGGTCACCGAGCTATAGAGGGCCAGCGACGCGCTGGTGTTGCCGGTCGAAGCGCAGGCGGCGCGGGTGGCGCCGGTCATCCGCGCGTGCGTGAAGGCGGCCGACATGCCATTGTCTTTGAAGCTGCCCGAAGGGTTCATCCCTTCGTATTGCAGAAAGAGCCGGCCCGGCTGCAGGCCAACATACTTAGCTACGCCGCCGGAAGGCAGCAGCAGCGTCTGCCCCTCTCCGATCGTCACGATCTGTTCGGGCGGAGCGAAGGGGAGCAGCTCGCGAAACCGCCACACGCCGCTGAAATCGAGCGGGTCGTAGCGGCGAGACCATTTTTGCTCGAAAAACTCCCACGAGTCGGGCGGCCGGGCACGGTCCCAATCGTAAGCCACGTCGAGCAGATTGCCGCAACGATCGCACGCGACTCGCACCTCGTCGATGCCGTAGGTCGCGCCGCAATCGTGCGCAATGCACCGTTGAAAGGCCAAGTCGGTCGCGGCAGAAACACTAATGGCAAGGGCTCCGGCGGTAAGTGCGAGGGCAGAGTCGCAAGACGTATAGGGGGCGAAAATCCAGTGTACGACGCGAATCGGCGGCCTTCAAGACAAGGCAGTTTTGACATCGCGCCGGCGGCCACGCGTATTGTGCGTTGCCGGACCAAACCCCGTTACGCGTCCACGCAAGAGCAGGATTTGCCAATGCCCACCCCTCGACCCGTCCTCGTGCTTCCGGCGGGGTGGGCGCGGCGCCCACACCCGGCGGCCCCGACGCCAGTTCTACTGCCGCGGCTTCCTCTCATTGCCCGACGGCGGAGGAGGTCAGGGATTCCGGCCGCATCGCCGGCTCTGCCAACACGCTTTCCGTCTCGTACCACCACTGCTTGGCACGGTCGCGCGACCAGTCGACGGCCGCCTCGCAGTCGGCCAAGGCCTGTTCCAACGACAACACGTCCTGAAAGCGGTCCTCGGGCCGCTTCGCCAGGCAGCGGAGCACCACCTGCTCGATGTCGGTGGGGATTTCCGGCCGCCAGCGCGAGAGCGGCACGGCGTCTTCGCGGGCGTGGGCCACCATCACCTTCATGGCCGTGTTGCCCTCGAAGGGAGGGCGGCCCGTCAGCAGGTAATAGGCCACGGCGCCCAGCGAATAAATGTCGCCGCGGGCGTCGGCCTCGTTCTCGCCCAGCGATTGTTCGGGCGACATGAACAGCGGAGAGCCGGTGATGGCGCCGTCCAGGGTCAACTCCAGGTAGTCGCCGTTGCCGGTCAGCGGCTTGGCCAGCCCGAAGTCGAGCAGCTTCACGACGTCGTAAACGCCGCCCCGCTGGGCCGCAAAGATATTGCCGGGCTTGATGTCTCGATGGATCAGGCCGCTGGAGTGGGCCTCGTGCAGGGCCTCGCAGGTCTGCCGCAAAAAATAGATGGCGCGGCCCACCGGCAGCGGTCCGTAACGCTGGACGAGATCGGCCAGGCTCAAGCCGGGCAAATACTCCATCACGTAGTAAAACGTGCCGTCTTCCGTCCGGCCATAGTCGAAAATCTCGACCGTGTTCCAGTGCGAAAGGGCCGCGGTCGCCCGCACCTCGCGCTCGAAGCGGGCCAGCACCTTGGGGTCGTCGGCCTTGCCGGGCCGGATGACCTTGAGCGCGCAGGGCCGCTTCAAAAGCTGATGTTCGGCCAGATAGACTTCGCCCATGCCGCCGGAACCGATCAGGTGCTTCAGCCGGTACTGTCCGAGCTGCTTCGCTTCGTAGGCCTCGCGGCGCAAGGTGCCGATCATGTGCGTGCCCAATACGCTGGCGCCGAAGGCGGTGCCCATCATCAGCACCAGAGCGGGAAAATCGTCGTAGTTCTGACGGCATTGGGCGATCGATTCGAACCAGGTCATATCGAACAGGGTCCAAATCACCGGGGCGGCCGCCATCACGCCGATGACGCAGGCCGCCCGCCGCCAGGTGTTCGGTATGAAGATCGCGTAGGTGAAGATGAGCGTGAACCACATGCCGGCCGGATTCGGGATGAAACCGTGCTGCGTGGCGCAATACAGACTGGTGAAGTGCTGCACGCGCAACAAAAACAGGCCCGTCCAGGCGAAAATGGCCAACTCGGTCAACCGGAGTTGACGCAAGCTGAACTGGTGGCAGCGCCGCAGCAACACCACGCTGACCAACCCCAGCATGGTCACGTGGAAGAGATGAAAGCCAAACAACAGCCGTTCGCCGGCGAGCAGCATCGGATCGCGCAGATCGGGCAGGCCGCCGGTAATCAGGTTTTTCACCAGGAACGCGCCCGATCCGAAAAACAAGACCAACGACGCCGCTCGCAGCCGAGATCGCAATAAAACCTGCGTCTGGCTGGTGAGTCCCGATTCGCTCCCCTCGACCAGTTCCACCTTGCAGGCCGGCGACGGCGCCGAGCTGGGCGACAAGAGATCGACCGGCGCGTCGAGAGTCACGTCGTCGGGCGCAAGCTGTTTGATGCTGGGATAAGCCGATTTCATGGGGAAACGCCCCGTGGAAAAACGCAATCGTATTGGTACATCATAGACCTTTGCGACCGAAAAGGCGACTTGCCGCGCGCGCGATTTGTCGGCCTGGGAGCGACTGGCCGGGTCTGGTAAAATGGATCGTTCGTGGTTCCACCCTACGGTGCCACATGATACTGACTATTCCGCCTGCTTGGAGAACACCTGTGCGTATCGCCCTTGCCGTTGCGATCGCTCTTTTTTTCGCCGTCGGCGGTCCGGCCCCAGGCTTTGCCGAGCCGAGCAAGAGCCCGGTCGAGCCGCCGACGCGGCCGGCGGCAGCGGGTCCCGCGGCCTTGGATCTCGACGATCCCGCCGAGCCCTTCGTTCCCGCCCGTGCCCGCGCCGAAGATGACGAGAACCGCATTGAAGCCCTCGGCCTTTTCGCCGCGGGACGCATCAACGAGCAGGAAGACCGGCCCCTGGAGGCCTTGCGGCGCTACGAGCGGGCCAGCCGTTTCGATCCGTCGTCGCAGGTGGCCCGCCGGCAGGCGGTGCTGACGGCCATTCGGCTGGAACGATGGTCCGACGCGTTGCGCTATGCGGCCCGCGGCGACCTCGACGTTGACGAAGCCAGCGTGTTGTGGGAGTTGGGGCGGCATTTCGAGGAGCAAGAACAATATGAGGCTGCACTGCGGCACTTTCGCGCGGCGCGGGCCTTGCAGACCGACAAGCATTCGGCCGGCTATGTGCTGCTGACGCGCGAAATCGGACGGTCGGCCTTGCTGGCACGCCAGTCTCCGGAAGCCGCCGACGCCTTTGCGGAACTCGTGAAAGCGCTCGAGCACCCCGAACAGCACGGCGTGGACGAGCGGACGCGCAGACGCATTTCGCTCGACGGCGAAGGCGCCTCCGGCATGGCGGCGCTCTACCTGTTGTCTGCCGAGGCGTTTCTTTCGGCCGACCGGCCGGACCAGGCAACTGCCGCGTTGGAAAAAGCCGAGGCCGCCGCCCCGAATGCGGCGGTGCATGCCTACCGTGTGGCGCGGGTCGAAGACGCACGCCACCAGCCGGCCAAGGCCCTCGACCTGCTCAACAAGTATTTCGAAACCAAAGAGACCGGTGCCGGGCTCGCCCCCTATCAACTGCTGGCCAAGGTTTTGACCGATTTGGGGCGCGAGACGGAGCTGGCCGCCACGCTGGAAAAGTTGCACGAACGGGACACCGACAACCCGTTGCTGTCACTTTTTCTGGCCGAGCAATATCAAAAGGCCAGCCAATTCGAGAAAGCCGCTCCGCTCTATCGCGACATGCTGGCCAACAGCCCGACACCGCTGGCGTATGAGGGGCTGGCGGTCTCGCAACATCGGCTGAAGCAGACGGCGGCCCTGTTCGATCTGCTCGCCGACGTGGCCGGCAAGGCGGGCGACCTCGACCCCTTGGGCGACGAGACAGCGGCCATCGCCGCCGATGCGGAAACCGTGGGGGCGCTACTGCAGTTGGCAAAAGAAAAGCATCAGGCCGACGCCGACAGCCTGGGATATGGTGCCCGGCTCGCGATGGCTCTCGTCGCCTTGAAAGCCGGGCGCATGGACGACGCCGCTGAATTCTTTGAGCGGGCCATCAAGGTCAACCGCGAAAGTGCCAAACATGTCTATCGAGTTTGGGGCACGGGATTGTTGGCCGACAAGCACTATGGGGCCGCGGCGAGAATCTTTCGACGGGCCATTGACGAGCGGGCCGTCGCCGGCGACGATCCGACGTTTCATTACTTCCTGTCGGCGGCGCTGGTGCTGGACGACAAGGCAGACGAGGCACTGGAAGCCGCCAAACACGCCGCCAGCCTCAATCCTCGTTCGATCATGCTGGCTGGGCGAGTGGCTTGGGTGGCGTATTATGCCAAGCACTACGACGAGGCACGTGCCGCGTATGAGGACTTCCTGCGACGCTTCGACGAACCGGGCAAAGCGGAAGGCGAGCGGAAAGAGTTGCATCAGGCGCGCATGATTTTGTCGAGCATCGCCGTCATCGAGCACGATCTGCCGGCCGCCGAAGAATGGCTGTCGCAGGTGCTGGACGAGTTTCCCGACGATATTGGCGCGCAGAACGATCTAGGTTATCTGTGGGCCGATCAGGGCAAGCGACTCAAGACGTCTCTGGCCATGATCGAGCGTGCGGTGGCGGCCGAGCCCGAGAACGTCGCCTACCGCGACAGCCTGGGTTGGGTCTTGCACCGCCTGGGGCGGCACGAAGAGGCGGTGGTCGAGCTCAAGAAGGCGGCCTCCGGCGAATCGCCCGACGGGGTGATGCTCGAACACTTGGGCGAGGCCTGCCAGGCTGCCGGCCAACACGACGCCGCGAAAGATGCCTGGCAGAAGGCACTGACGGCCTTCGAGAAAGCGGCCGACCCCGAAAAGATCGCGCGGGTCAAGCAAAAGCTGGCGGGCGCAGGATGAACCTGTTAACGATGCCATCGACGGATGACAGACCACTTCTCAAAATCCCAAACGCCGGAGCAAGATAAGCTAATGGCCGGACATTCCCACTGGGCCAACATCGCCCACAAAAAATCCCTGATCGACGCCAAGCGCGGCAAGCACTGGAGCAAGCTCTCCAAGGCGATCATCGTGGCGGCCAAAATGGGCGGCGGCGATCCGGAAGCCAATCTTCGCTTGCGCTATGCCATCGACGCCGCGCGGGCCGTGAGCATGCCCAAAGACAACATCAACCGGGCCATCAAACGCGGCACTGGCGAGCTGGAAGGCGGCAATCTCGACGAAGTGCTCTACGAAGGCTATGGGCCGGGCGGCGTCGCCGTGCTCTGCGAAATCCTCACCGACAACCGCAACCGCACGGCCAGCGAAATACGCAAAGTGTTCGAGTTGTCGGGCGGTAAGCTGGGCGAGAGCGGCTGCGTCGCGTGGATGTTCGAGCGCAAGGGGATGTTTCTTATTCCGGCCTCGCAGATCGAAGAAGACGCGCTCATGGAGTTGGCCCTGGAGGCCGGCGCCGACGACGTGAAACCGGCAGGCGACGCCTATGAAGTCCTTTGCGACCCGGCGGTTTTCCAGCAGGTTTCCGAGGCGCTGGCCGCGCGCGGTCTGACGCCCGACACCAGCCAGATTGCCCGCATCCCCAACAGCACCGTCGATCTCGACGCCGAATCGGGCCGCAACGTCCTGAAGCTGATGGAGCGGCTCGACGACCACGACGACGTGCAGAACGTCTCCTCGAACTTCAACATCCCCGACGAGGCCCTGGCCGCGCTGGAGCAGTGAAATCCTTGGCCTGCACCAACGCCGCGACCGCTTGCGCCCGTGAGACGGTCGGAATATCGGGATCGCTATCAACGACGGACGAAAGCAAAGTCATGGTCCCACCCTACACTCAGCCCGAACCAATCCATCGACGGCTGACAGAGCACTAACCGATCTACCGAGTAGAACGCGCAACCGGTGGCAGGTCCATCAAATCGATGGGGTCCGACGAAGAAGGTGTGCGGGCAGTGCCGGCCCGCGAGGGGTGCTTGGCGGCGGCCCGCTCATAAACGGGTGACGGCTCGTCATTGACGACCGCGACGTGGTTGGCGCGCACCGCCTGCCGTTGCGTGCGGCCCGAATAGACGTTTGCCGAATCCGGAGCCGACGTCGGACTACCCGATCCGCGACCCGCGGATTCGCTTTGTTCCTGGCCGCCTTGGGCGTCCTCGCCGGTAGACGCAGCGTTATACGACGCCAGCACGGCACCCCGATTGCGTGATCCTCCAACGGCAGGCACGAATTGCAATGACTTGCTGGGCGCCGGGCCGGGCGTCGAGCCAAAACCGCCCCCGGCCGCCGGCGTCGGTGTCGACGCCGGTGCCGGCGACGGCTGATACTGGTAACCGCCGGGTGGCGTGTAGGGGTTGCTCGTGCCATTGCCGCCGGGCACGGCGGCAGGTGGCGGATAGGCGGGCACCGACCCCGTGAAAGGCGCCGGGTTAAGGTAATTGGCGTCGCCCGAACCTGTGGCGGCGCCCGTGGGAGGGGGCGGAATGCGGGTATTGGGCAAGAAGGGATCGAACGCCGGGGGCGTGCTATGGCAACCAGCCGCCCAAACGGCTGCGAACATCCAAGCCGCCGGCCATCGCATGACTCGACTCCTACCATGATCTTCCGGGTGAGTGTCCGGAAGCTTAGCGTTTTCCCGACCGCCGTAAAGAGCAGTTCGCTGCGAAGAGTCCAACGGACAGGCCACTGAATCATCCGCGCTAGGGGCCGATGCTGGGCGGGTTGGGATCGAGAAAGTCGCGTGGGCCGCGGTTCGTGTAATACGGATAGGTGATCTGGGCCGCCGCGGGTCCACCGTATCCCAGATCTTCGTCGGCAGCGCGACGGTGCAGCAGCGCGCAGCGGTGAAACGGACCGCACGCTTTGCCGCAGCCGGGACATCGCTTGGCATGGAACAGGCCCGCGCAGCGCTGAAAAATTCCGGGCTTGCACGATGGGCACCCGCCATTGGGGCAGCCGCCGGCCGCAAAACACTCGGCGGCCAGTCCCAGGGCGGCAATCATCAGGCTGGCAAAAAAGGCGCGTTTCATGGCGGTGGTTCCTGACAGTTTGGGTCGCTAGCCGTTGTTATCGTCGCTCGATTCACTCGTGTTGAGGGAATCGTCAGAACGCCGAGAAGCGACATAAACAGGGTAAGAGTTCCCGCCGGAGCACGACGACGCTACATTGCAAGTAGGGTGCGAGCGAGCTTGCGAGCGCCGGCGTGGAAGGGTTCAGGGTTCAGGGTTCAGGGTTCAGGAAGGAGGCGTCATGCGGATTAAATCGACCTTGCCGGCCCGGTTGATCGTGCCGGTTCTATTAACCGCTTCCATCGCGCGCGCGGGCGACGAGGCCCGAATGGTCGCGATTGAACCCGGGCCGATGGCCCAAAAGCAATTGCAAACCGCGCTGATCGAAGCGCAGGCAGGCGACGTGGTTCGGCTTGCCGCCGGACGCTACGACTTCACGGCCACGATCTCGCTCGATGTCGCCGGCGTCACCCTCCGCGGCGCCGGGCCAGAACAGACGGTCCTCAGCTTCAAGAATCTGGTGCAGGGCACCGGCGGCGAAGGGCTGCTCGCCACGGCCGGCGGCTTCACCATCGAAGACCTGGCCGTCGAAGATGCCCGTGGCGACGCCGTGAAAGTCAGCGGTGCCGACGGCGTGACGATGCGGCGGTTACGCATCGAGTGGACCGACGGCCCGAAAACCACCAACGGCAGCTACGGGCTGTATCCCGTGCTGTGCCGCAACGTGTTGGTCGAAGATTGTACGGTACGCGGCTCGTCGGACGCCGGCATCTACGTCGGCCAGTCGCAGAACATCATCGTCCGCCGCAATCGGGCCTATCAAAACGTGGCGGGCATCGAGATCGAAAACTCGGTGTCGGCCGACGTGTACGACAACGACCTGACCGAGAACGCCGCCGGATTGCTGGTTTTCACGCTGCCCGACCTGGTGGAGAAGCAGTGCCGCGGCTGTCGGGCATTCAAGAACCGCATCGTGGCCAACAACCACGAGAACTTCGCGCCCAAGGGGAATATCGTGGCCCAGGTGCCCAGCGGCACCGGCCTGATGGTGATGGCCAGCGACGAGATCGAGATATTCGACAACGACCTGGAAGACAACCAGACCGTCAACCTGACGGTGATCAGCTACCTCGCCACGCGGCTGGAATTCACCGACAAAGAGTTCGATCCGTACTGCGAGACGATTTGGGTACACGGCAACCGATTCGAAGGCGGCGGGGAAAAACCGGCCGGCGAGTTGGCCTTGCTCAAAGTCGTGCTGTTTCGCCGCACCTTGCCCGACATGATTCTCGACTGGTCGGAGAACCCGGCCCGGCAGGTCGACGGCTCGCTGCCGCCCGCCTTGCGCAGCCTGTTCAGCGACAACGGCGACGCGGATTTTGCCCGCATCGACCTGGCGGCCAAGGTGCCCAGCCCGAGCAAGGTCAGCCAGGACCTCGCCCCCTACGTCGGTCAGCATGCGCCGCTGGCGGCGGTGCAAATCAAGCGGGTCGGCGTGGCCAAACGTAAGCCGCGACGGCCGGTCCCCAAGCGGCTGTCGGAATACGGCTTCTTCCGAGGTGCCGGCGCCCGTCAGCAGCCGGCCGACGGAGTTCTGCCTTACGATGTCAACACGCCGCTTTTTTCCGATTACACGGTCAAGCACCGCTTCGTGAAAATGCCCAAGGGACCGGCTGCGAAATACTCGGCCGACGATGTGTTCGACTTGCCCCTCGGCACGCAGCTTATCAAGACTTTCGCCATGCCCCACGACCTTCGCCGGCCCGACGACGGCGAGCGGCTGTTGGAGACCAGGATTTTAGAGCGCGGTGACGACGGCTGGACCGGTGTGGCCTACCTCTGGAATGATGAACAAACGGAGGCATTCTTGGCCTTGGCGGGAGACACAATCGACGTCGAGTGGATCCACACCGATGGCGAGAAGCGGTCGAACAACTACCTGGTGCCCAATGTGAATCAGTGCAAGGGCTGTCATACGACGAGTGCCGGCATGGCGCCCATCGGCATCAAGGCCCGGCATTTGAACCGCGCGTTCGACTACGGCGACATGACCGAGAACCAGTTGAGCCATTGGACCAAGGTCGGAGCGTTATCGGGTGCGCCCGATGCCGACCAAGCGCCGCGTGCCGTCGCCTGGGACGACTCGACGGCCGATCTCGACGACCGCGCTCGCGTCTGGCTGGAGATCAACTGTGCCCATTGCCATCAGCCGGGCGGCAATGCCCAGAACTCGGGCCTCGATCTGCGGCTTTCGCAGAGCGATCCGATGAAGCTGGGCGTGCTCAAGCCGCCGGTGGCGGCCGGCACGGGTTCGGGCGGAATGCAATACGACCTTGTTCCCGGCCGGCCCGATCGCTCGATCATGATGGTCCGCCTGCGTTCGACGCACCCCGACGTAATGATGCCGGAACTGGGCAAGCGTCTGGTGCCGGAAGAGGCGGTGGAACTGATTCGCGACTGGATTGCGGCGATGAAGTGACGCGTCGCCTGGCCGAGGTCCAAATGTAGTGAAATAAACCCACCCAAACCGCACCCAAGTCCTTTCGCGAACGTCAGAAGTCTCTGACTTGTGTTAAGGTATCCGGCAAGAATCGGGCGTGGTCCGTTCGGAGGCCCGCGGTTGCGCGGCTACGGTCGCTGCCACGGCGACGCTGGCGGCCAAAGCATGCACCGCGCTCGGCGCGGCCGCCCGATTCTCCGGCGCGTCTTCCGCGACGATTTGCGAAACGGCAACGTCGGCTGTCGCCGCCTCGGCCTCGATTTGGGCGGCCATCATCTGATCGACCGCAGCTTCGTCAAACCGCGGCGACTTCGCTGGGGCATCGTCCGACGCGGCAAGCAACGTCGGCGGGGCGTCTTCCTGTCTTTCTCGGTCGCCGCGCGAGGCCGCCGCGCTGCCCGGCGACGACGGATCCTCGTTCCCAGGCTGATCTTGGTTCGCCAAAAGAGCGTGGCCCGTCGATGAACGGTCGCCCGGCGGCGCCTTTGCGTGCGGTGCAAGCAAATCAATGTCGGCCGGCCGGCCCTCGCCGAGCGGCCGCGCGATCAACTCGGTCATCGCCGTCTTGGTGTCCGTCGCTCGACGCGCGGTCGGCGTGCCCACGCCCATAGGCACCGTGTTGCGATGGACCAAGCTCGTGTTGGCGCCGATGTTGAAGTTGCGAATGCCGTAGGGCGTGTTCGCCGCCTGGTAGTAAAGGTTCGGCGACAATTCGGGCGGCAGATTCTCGCCGGGGAAGGGAGGTCGGTCGTTCGGTATCCAAGACGGATGGTTGAAGGCCAGCGCGTCGTTGGCCGCGTAGCTGATATCCACGGGAACGGCGCTGCCGGTCGCGCCGACCAGGGCAATGTCTGCCGGGTTGGTGCTGTTCGAGGGTGCGGCGGAACCCGGCAGGGCAACCAGACCACTTTGAGCGATCGACGACGCGTCCGGAGACACATTACCGAACTCGGTCGTGCCAGGCGCCAGACTCAGCGCGAGGCGTTCCTCCAGGGCTTCGAATCGTGCGGGATGCGAGAAGCCATGACGACGGTCGTGCCGCGGCTGACCCGCGCCGCGGCCCCGATGAGCCCCTGTTTGCCAAGCCTTGGCGAACTGCCACATTTTCGTCCCCCTTTCTCACTTTCTCAGGCCCCAGGGTGGAAATAGTATGCCGGACTAAGACAATTCTAAACCCGCTATTCCCCGAGACTTGCCGCCGATGGGGCATCTATCACGGCTTTTCCGATCACGTCTTTGATTGATCCGCAATGTCATTGCTTGCAATGCTGCTAGACCCGGCTTGCGACAAAGTAAGCTTATCAAGGTCGCGCGCCAGTTGCAAAAACGCCGGCCGATAGCGCATAATGAGCCGATCCGCGTCCCGCCTCGCTCGCCCCTCCTTTGGCTTTCGCAAGGTCTATCGCATGTCCAAGCGCTCCGCTGTGGTTCTCTGTTTGGTTGGCAGTATGCTTCTTCCTAGCGCGGTTCTGGCCCGTGGGCATCGCGGCGGCGGCGGCTTCGGCATGATTTTCAGCGCGGCGGCGGCCTTTAACGCCCAACGGGCCGCTTGGGAGCGCCGGGAAGCGGCCGCCGAGAAGATTCGTCGCGCCAAGAACAATCAGGAACGCATGAAATATGCCGAGTTGGCGCGCAAGCAAGGCAAACCGCGGCTGGCCGCCACGCTTTATTTGCGGGTCGCCCTCTCGCGCAAGGAGAAGTACGCCCCCGCCGCCAAGGCCGCGCTCAAACAGATGGCTGCCGAAGGCCAGGCCGAGATGAAGAAAGCCGATGAATTGCTGGCCCAAAACAAGATCGTGGAAGCCTTCGAGAAGCTCGATTATCTGGCCTGGGCCTACGAGGATGTGCCCAACTTCAACGAGGAGATCAAGAGCCACGTGACCCGCTTGCACAATGAGTCGCGCTATCAAGCGGTGCTCAACGAAAAACCGGCGGCCGACATGCTGGCGCAGGCACAGGCCGCGGAACAGGACGATGCGCGTTGCTGTGCTTTCTGGATGTACGAAGCAACCGCCAAGTTGGTGCCCGCGCCTTCGGCCATCAAAGCAGAAGAACGCTATGAGGCGATGAAGAAGGACCCTGAGATCGTGGCCGAGGCCGAGGAGTGCCGCACCTTGCATGAATGCGACAAGCTATTCCACCAGGCCGAACTGCTGGAGAAATCGTTGCCCGAAAAGGCCGAGGCGCTGTTCAAGGACATCCTGGCCAAGGCGCCGCGCGATTCGGAAGTGCATCAATCCGCCAAGCAAGAACTGGCCAAGCTGCATCCGGGGGCAAAGCGTTGATGCGGAAACTTCCGTGAGGCTCACGCCTCCCGCAGCCGGCGGACCAGCTTAGTCTGGCGCATCGGCATTTTTCGCCGGTTCGACGAGAAGGGCCGCCGTCAATGTCTCGTCGGCTTGAGACTCAGCTACCATGCCGCGCACGAATCGTGCCGCCCAGAAAAAAGCCGCCGGCAGCGCTGCACCGATAGCGATGTACCACCAAAAACCTCTCATTTCGGCCAGGGCAGCGTCGAACATGACCGCTGACACGGCTAACAGCCCTGCACCGATGAAGACGACTGAGCCGAAGTAAGCAATCGGCAACACCGCCGACAAGAACACCACGCGTCGCCACGGTGTGGCAACGCCCGCCCGCGAGAGCGTCTGCACCGACAAGGCCCACATTAGAGTGCTCGCGGTCCAGGCGAAAATGTAAAGGAACCGCATTTGCGGGGCTTCCGATGGCACCGCCAGGCGAATGAGCGCCACGGGAAGCTGGAACAAAAACACGAGCGCCAGGAAATCGGCGATGGTGAATTGCGTCGGCCGCCGCCTGTATCGCGCCTCGGAGTCGAGCGGGCCGAGAACGTATCGGCCGATGACGACCAGTGCCAGCACCAGGCCGACAATGACCACGATCCCGCCAATCAAACCGAACTCGCCGGCACGTCGCGGGCCACCCAGTTTGATGATGCCAAGGCCAAGCATCGTCAGTGCGACGGCCGCGACCGTCTTGGCGACGTCGAAATCCGATTTGAATGGACTTGCAGGGCACATAACCTGTGGCACCGTGGCGAAGAAGTGGCGGCCGAATTGGTCGGCTTCGCTCCCTGCAACATAGCATGGCGAACGGCATCGGGCTAAGGACGTGCAGCGGCTCACTCCGCACGGCGCGGGGACGCACTACGGCGTTGCGTTCGCCGGGAGCAGCGTCCCCGTCAGCTCGCCGAAACCCACGCGGTGGTTGGCGGCCTGGCAGTAGCCGCTGATCGTGACGCGGTCGCCGTCTTCCAGAAAACGCCGCTCGACACCTTCGGCCAGCGCGATCGCCTCGGCGCCGCCTTGCGTCAGTTCCAGCAGGCTTCCGCGCGATTCCGGCGCGGGGCCGCTGATTGTGCCGGAGGCCAGCAAATCGCCCGTGCGTAGATTGCAGCCGTTGCTGGTGTGATGAGCGATCTGTTGCGCGATGTTCCAATACAGATACTTGAAGTTCGACGAACAGATGCGCCGCGGTGCCTCCATCTCCTCGGTTTGCATAGCGACCTCCAGTTGAATGTCGTAAGCCTGGTGGTCGCGCGACCGCAGATAATCGAGCGGATGCGGGTTTTGCGTCGGCCCCGCCACGCGAAAGGGCGCCAGCGCGTCGAGCGTGACGACCCAGGGCGAAATGGACGTTCCGAAACTCTTGGCCAAAAACGGACCCAGCGGGACGTACTCCCATTTTTGAATGTCGCGGGCACTCCAGTCGTTCAACAGCACGAGGCCGAAGACGTGCTCGCAAGCCCGCTCGACCGCGATCGGCTCGCCCAAGTCGTTTCCTTGACCGATGAAATAACCGACCTCCAACTCGAAATCGACCGCTCGCGCGGGGTGGAACGTCGGCGCCTCTTTATCATCGCCTTTGGTTTGGCCCCACGGACGACGCAGATCGGTGCCGCTGACGACCACCGAGCTGGCGCGGCCATGATAGGCGATCGGCAGCCACCGCCAGTTCGGCGGCAAGGCGTGCTCGGCCCCCCGCAACAGAGTGCCGACGTTGGTGGCGTGCTCCTTGGACGAATAAAAATCGGTGTAGTCGCCGATTTCGACGGGCAGCAACATCTCGACCTGGTTCATCGGCACCAGGGCCTCGTGCCGTAGCGCGGCATCGTCTCGCAAGGTCGGCGTGTCGCGGTGCAGCAAGTCGGCGATTTGCCGCCGCACCGAACTCCACGCCTCGCGTCCCAGCGCCATCAAGGCGTTCAGCGACGGCCGATCGAAAATCGTGTCGCCGGGCGAGGCGGGCACGTGCAGCAACCCCTCGCGCTCGAGCACGGAGAGATCCAACACCCGCTCGCCGATAGCGACGCCGACGCGCGGCATACGAGCCCCCGGCGGCCGAAAGACGCCGTAGGGGAGATTGTGGATTGGAAAGTGCGAGTCGGGAGCGACCGGCACCAAGCTTTCGTGGATCGTCATAGTAAGCCGTTTGGCGAATTTGCAGTGTCACGATTCTATCAAGAACGCGGCCACGTAGGGTGGGACCAGCGAGCTTGCGAGCGCCGGCCCACCATCGTTAGGCATCAGGCGCCAGGCGTCAGGTTGCTTGTCCTGACGCCTGACGCCTGAGACCTGACGCCTCAAATCGGTGGGCCGGCGCTCGCAAGCTCGCTGGTCCCACCCTACTCAACTTTGGGACACTACCCACAAGCATATCACGTTGACTGCCCACCGTTTGCAATATAGTCTCGCGGTTATGCCGCTGCTCGACCACTTCCATCCACCGCTGCACGGGCCACGCCGCTGGGAAGGTTTTCATCACTCCTGGGCGACGATGATCGCGCAGCAGCTCAACGAGGTGCTGCCGGCGGATTACTTCGCCGAGTCGGAAATCAGCTTGGGTCCAGAGCTGGAAATCGACGTGGCCACGATGGAAAAAACGATGGGAGGTGGCACGGTGGCTATTGGTGAACGGGCCACTGCGGTCTGGACTCCTGCGCGGCCGCGCTTCGCGGTGAAGGCCGACTTTTCACGGCTGGACACGATCGAGATTCGCATTTTTCAAGACCTCGGTGGGGCGGAACTTCGGGCGGCGGTCGAACTGGTGAGTCCCGGCAACAAAGACCGTGCCGGCAGCCGGCAGACGTTCGCCGCCAAGTGTGCCGGCTATTTGAAGCACGGCATCAGCGTTGTCGTGATCGACGTGGTCACGTCGCGAGCGGCGAACTTGCATCGCGAATTGTTCAAGGCGCTCGAAGTCAAAAGCCGCCACGCCCTGTGGCGATCGCCGACGGGGCTCTATGCCGTGGCCTACCGCCCGGTGACCTTGCGTCGCAGTCCGCGAATCGAAGTTTGGGCGGAGCGGCTGGCGCTCGGCAAAGTTTTGCCCGTCATGCCGTTGTGGCTGACGCTCGAACTGTACGTACCGTTGCGCCTCGAAGAGAGTTATGCCAGCACCTGCCGGTCCTTGCGAATTCCGGCGTGATGTTTTTGGTGTTGCGCGTTTTCCGCATCCGCCGCGCAGCGGCGCTAGAATTTAGCCGTGGGTGCGAACCCACGGTAACATTCGGCGAGTGCCAAACAAAGCCGCGTAGCGGCGACAGAGGTGTACTCGGGTATTCTGCCGCCGCTACGCGGCTCCGCCGAAGGATTTACAACGTTGTCCGTGGGCTCGCGCCCACGGCTAAACTCTGTGGCCGCTACGCGGCCGAGCGCCAAAAGCGCAACATCAAAACCTGACGGCGGGGATGGCCGAACAGTGAGCGTCGGGGATTGACCGCAACCTTAACGAGGCCGAAAATGGCGTTCGCTACCGGATGAATGGGCCCTGCGGTGGTCACTACATGCGAGCTCGCCGCAACGGCCGTCACCGCGCGTCGAAAACCGCCCGTGAATACAATGAACATCCGGGCCGGCAAGAAATCGAGAACGCTTGGTTTTTCGCGCGGCAGCGATAACCGGCCGGCGGCGAATGAAGGCGGCCGTGAGGTGATTCTCTGGTTGTTGGCGGCTGCTCACCTGGCGGCGGCGGTCGTGCTGGTGTGGCTGATCGATTCCGGCGGCGGGCCGCCGCTGGAGGCCGCCTTCGACGCGCTGGTTTATGCCGACGCGGCCCTGGTTGGTATATGGACCGGTTGGGGCCGGCATTCCAAAGCGACTGGCTTTCTCGGCGTGGGACTGGCGACCTTGACGGCCGCCGTCTGCTCCTGGGGATCGCTACGGCACACGCTCGGCGCGCTCACCGGACCGGGCAACGATATGTGGGTCATCACCTGGCTGGTCTTGTTTGCCGTCGGGCTGTCGCTGTTGACGATGGCGATGGTCGTGGCGGTGTTGCTTTACTTGCGGCAACGAGGGATCGATCTCTGCCTGGGCGAGCCGCCGAATGCGACCGGCGAGTTGCCGCCTGTTCGCTTTTCGCTGCGGCAGATGTTCTTGTTGATGGCCGTGACGGGCATTTTGCTCAAGCTCGGCCCGGTCGCCAACGCTTACTTGAACGATTATCGGTCGTACCTGTGTTCGACGGTCGCACTGCTCTCGGGCGGCGTCTGTCTCGGCAGCGTGGCACTCGTCGCAGCATGGGCCGTTTTCGGAGGGCCTCCTTCGGCCGGCCGAATCGTCACGGCACTGGCGTTGGCCGCCGTCTTCGGCTTGTTTCCGCCCTATTATTTTCCGTATCTCCTCAGCGACAACTTTGCCGCCTCGGTGGCGGTCACTTGCCTGGAGTCGCTGGTGGTGATGGCCAGCCTGGCGGTGGTTCGCGCCAGCGGCTATCGGCTGGTTCAATATAGGGTGGCCGGTGCAGAGCCGGCGGATTGAGCTTTGGGAGGCGTAGGAGCGACGCACCATGTACGAGAAATTCACGGATCGCGCGCGGAAGGTCATGCAGTTGGCCAACAAAGAGGCACAGCGGCTGCAGTGCGAATACATTGGCACCGGGCACGTCTTGCTAGGTCTGATTGAGGAGCAAGACAGCGTGGCCGTGGCCGTGCTTAAAAATTTGGGCGTCGATTTGGGCAGGATCCGCCGAAGTATCGAAAATCTGTCGCAGCCAGGCATGACAGCTCAAGAGGGCCTAAACCGACCCCAAGTGCCTCGTGTCAAGAAGGTAATCGAATCGGCCATTGACGAGTCGCGCAAGCTGCGACACAGCTACATTGGCAGCGAGCACCTGTTGCTGGGGCTGTTGCGAGAACAAGAGGGCGTGGCGGCCCAGGGGTTGATGAACGAGGGTCTCACATTCGAGCGAGTGGGAGACGAAGTGGTACGCTTACTGAGCTTGGGCACACGTGGTAAGCCCGTGCCATCGGCGGCCATGAGTCGATTGACGAGCGCGCCGATCAACGATTTTCCCGATGATGTGCAAGCAGCGGTGGCCCCTTTCGACGACGAAATCGACCGCCTGCAGCAGGAAAAGGAAGCAGCCATCGCTGGCCAGAACTTCGACAAAGCCGCGGCCCTAAGAGATGAGCAGGACAAACTGCGGCGGCAACGGCGAGCGGCTGTCCACGATTGGGCCGTCAGTTACCCAATCGATTTGGCGTGGCTGTCGTCGAATGACCGGACGGTGCTGGATCTGGCGCAGCGGATCCACGAGCATCGGCGCTGGGACGCACTGCCGCAATTGGCCAATGCGCTAGAGCAAGCAGGCTGCACGGACGCGCGGATGCTCGATCACTGCCGGCAGAATAGTCCGCATTCCGAGCAGTGCTGGGTTGTCGACCTGATACTTGCCAGGGCCGATGCACGAGGCGCTCCCTGACCATGCACCCGCACCTAAATGGCTGGCAACTGATCGACATCCATCACATCGGCCTGACGGTTTCCGACATCGAGCGGTCGATCGCGTTTTATCGCGACGTGCTCGGCATGACGCTCATTCGCCGCCGGCCGCACGTCGACAGCGATTACGTCGCCCAGCAGACGGGCTATGCCGGCCTGATTCTCCAGCAGGTGAATTTCATCCGCCGGCTTGCCGGGGCAAGCAGATCGTCGATATACTAAAAATGGGCGATTGGGGCCAGCATGCGCTGCGAGGACCGCTTGTGCGACTCAGTTCACGAAGAGATCTGGCTTTACAGAGGGGTGCCCGCGGAGTCGGCGGAAGTCGACGACGTGGCTGCCAATGCTGAGGTTTATCCGCGACGTCCGGGCTATGTTGGCGAGTATTCTCGCTATTGCCACAGCGTCAACGAAATGACCGATACGGGATACACGAGTTGGACCACGGATGTCGATATCGCAAGGGCGCTTGCTCAATATGCAAGCGACGAGTCTGGTCTCAGCGGCGAGGTGGTTATCTTTAAGGTGCGCATTTCCACCATCGACGCACGCCGCATTTTCGAAGGGGAAGATCGAGAGGATGAATACTTGATCGAAGGTACCGTGGAAGACGTCCGGTTCTTTGAGGATGCAGATCATGAGCACGATGGCTGACCGGTCACCTCGGAAAACTTGGCTCGGCGCGATTGCGGAGGCCGCCACACTTCAACGGATCGAGTTGCCGGCGTTTGATCGATATGGCATGGGCGCAGTACGCTCAACCACCACGGCAAATGGTCGGTTTGTCACGCTGAAACGCCGGATCGGGACCGCTGCCAACACCGAAGGCGGTGTTGAATGGGCTCTCTGGCATCAGCCGGACGATTATCCGGTGCTCGTCGCGGCCTTCCGCGATCGACGGCAACCCGCAGAAGAAAGCGTCGGGGCCACCCTATCGCTCCTCAAAGGTTGGCTTGTGGACCAGTGGACGCCGGACGAAGCAAAGGGCGCCGTCCGCAAGCACCCAGGAGCTCAGCCCGTCAAAGACCCGCCGCCTCGGCTTGCCGACGCCGGCAGTTTCGCGGCGCTCAAACAGGTTGAAGACGCTGGGACAATGAACGGCGAGTCAGAAGTTTTCAGCCGGCTTTTCCGTTATCGACCTCGGCCCGATCGCACGCCTGCGGAGGATTTTGTAACAGAGGCCTACGCGAGCGTCTTGCTATCCGACAAAAACGCGGCAGCGATGGTTCTCAAAGACCTCTTTCAAAGATCGATGACGGCCAATTTCAAATTGCAGACGCAGCAGCCGGTCGAGAGCGATCGACCGGACATGAAATTCGAAGACGCCGATAACTTGGTCTTTCAAGAGAACAAGGTTGAGAGCCCGTTCGATGCGGAACAAGTCGCGCGATACCAGGAAAGGATCGCCAAGCTGGCGGGCGGGCGAAAAACGTTGGTTGTCTCCTGCACTTGGCTGCCCAGCGATGCCGCTACGGACGCGCCCCACTTTCTGCCGATACGCTGGAGTGACGTCTATCAAGCCATTAAGAATCATTTGGCAGACGTCGACCAAAGCAGGCGATGGTTTTGGTCTGCCTTTCTTGCTTTCTTGAGGGAACGACGAATGGAACCGTTTTCTGGGATTCAGGTGAAGTGGGTCGACGCCCTTCGCGACGTGGAACAGCTACGGGTCCGCGCTTGGCAACTGCTTGAGCTTATCAAGTCGCACTTTGAGAGCAAATACAACGTGCAAACCGAGGACACAGGAGCGTCGAAAGCGTATCGGAGCATCTCCAAGTGGTGTTTTTCAACTGGCAACTTGAGGTTCGAGCCAGAGATTAAACTCGCTGACGAAGGGGTCTATTTTGCTCTTTGGCTGAGGAATGATCCTAGCGGCTGTTCCGCATTCGTAGAGGCAGAAAAACTCTTGGTTCCGCCGTTTAAGATTGAGTATTCGCACCTCGCTGTACGTTCAACGCCCGAGGCGATTCTGCCGGATTTCTATGAATGCACGCCCGACCGTCAAGTGGCAGCCGCACTCGCGTGGGTTGATTTAATGCTACAGCCTTTGGTTCAGAATGGGCTCCTCAAACTCCGCTAAGAGTGGAACATAGGCGGCACCGCCTTGCGCGAAAGAATATCGGCCAGCTCCTGCCAGCGGTCGACGTACTCGCCGTCGAGGTACTCGCCGCAGGTCAAGAAGGGCGGTGTTGCACGCAAACACCCCTGGCATCGTCTTTCCCGCCAGGGTTAGAATTCGTGACCTGACCGCTCTGCCGCGAACCTGCGGCATGCGGTGTTCGTCACTTTTTTATCAACGCGGCCCACCATCCCTCCACGTTTACCGTCTACCGTCTACCGTCTACCGTCTACCTGATTCCCATGCCGACCATCAGCCTCCCGCCCGACCTGCCCACTCAATACCATCACGCTGAGCCGCAACGGCGCTGGTATCCGTTTTGGGAAGAACGCGGATATTTTCATAGCGAGCCGGATGCCAGCCGCCAACCGTACTCGATCGTCATCCCGCCGCCCAACGTCACCGGGGCCTTGCACCTGGGCCACGCGCTGAACAATTCGCTCCAGGACATCCTGATTCGCTTCAAGCGGATGCAGGGCTACAACGTCCTGTGGATGCCGGGCACCGATCATGCCGGCATCGCCACGCAGGCCGTCGTCGAACGCCGTCTCTTGCAGGAAGAAAAGAAGAGCCGCCACGACCTGGGCCGCGAGAATCTGGTCGAGCGCATCTGGGAGTGGAAGAACGAATACGAGCAACGCATCCTCGGCCAGTTGAAACGGATGGGGTGCAGTTGCGATTGGCAACGCACGCGGTTCACGCTCGACCCGGTTTGTGCCCGTGCCGTCCGGCATACGTTCTTCAGCCTCTTCCAAGAAAAGCTGATCTATCGCGGCAAGCGGCTGGTAAACTGGGACACCTTTCTGCAAACGGCCGTCAGCGACGACGAGGTCTACCACGAGCCGGTGGCCGGGCACTTCTGGCATCTGAACTACGCGGTCATCGACCCGCTGCCGGGCGAGCCGAGGCACGTCACCATCGCCACCACACGGCCCGAAACGATGCTGGGCGACACGGCCGTGGCCGTCCATCCCGATCCGGCCGCCGCGCTCGACCGGGCCGAGGCCGAGCTGAAACGAAAACTCGCCGAAGCGGCTGACAAAGACCGCCCGGAGATCGAGCAACAACTCACGGCGTTGACCGAGCGGCGGCAGACGCTGCTGCCCACGCTGATTCGCCTGCGCGACATGGCCCGTGCCGGCCGCAAACTGCGGCTGCCGCTCGTGGACCGCGAGATACCGCTGGTCGCCGATGAATGGGCCAGGCCCGAATTGGGCAGCGGCTGCGTCAAGATCACGCCGGCCCACGACCCGAACGACTACGACGTGGGCAAGCGTCAGAAGCTGCCCATGATCAACATTCTCAATCCCGAAGGCACGCTCAACGCCAACGCCGGACCGTACGAGGGCCTGACGATCGCCAAGGCCCGCGAGCGCGTCGTCGCCGATATGGAAAGTCAAGGTCTGCTGGTCGAGGTGGAAGACCGCGAGATCGACCTGGCCCATTCCGACCGCTCGAAGACAGCGATCGAACCGTACCTGGCCGACCAGTGGTTCGTGAAGATGGAACAACTTGCGCAGTCGGCGATGGACGCGGTCACCGACGGCCGCGTCAAGATCGTACCCGCCCGATATGCGCAAGGTTATCTCGATTGGCTGGGCGAAAAGCGCGACTGGCCCGTCAGCCGGCAGCTTTGGTGGGGGCACCGCATTCCGGTTTGGTACGCGGCGACCGCCAGCGAGGCCGATCTGAAGAAGGCTTTCGCCGGACGGAGCGACGTGGTCTGGCAGCGAGACGAAGAGAGCGATCGTTGGCTGATCTGCGCGCAGGAAGAAGACCTGGCCGAAGACGCGGTGCCGGGGCACAGGCTGATCCGCGACGACGACGTGCTCGACACCTGGTTCAGCTCGGCGCTGTGGCCGCATTCGACGCTCGGTTGGCCCGACGAGACGCCGGAGTTGGCTTACTACTATCCCACCAGCACGCTGGTCACGAGTCGCGACATTATTACGCTGTGGGTCGCGCGGATGGTGCTCACCGGGCTGCATAACGTGGGCGACGTGCCGTTCCGCGAGGTGTTCATTCACCCGAAGATTCTGGACGGCTACGGCGAGACGATGTCGAAGTCGAAGGGGAACGGCGTCGACCCGATCGACGTGATGGACAAATTCGGCGCCGATGCCATGCGGTTCGCCCTGGCCTACCTGACGACCGAGACGCAAGACGTCCGCATGCCGGTGGAGTTCGAATGTCCGCACTGCGGCAAGCTGATCGAGCAGACCAAGAAGAACCGCGTTTTGCCGCGCGTCAAATGTTCGCACTGCGGCGGGGAGTTTTCGACGCAGTGGGCCACGAAGCCCGAAGATACGTCCTTGCCGCGCGGTCCGGTCGTGAGCGAGCGGTTCGAGTTGGCCCGCAACTTCTGCAACAAGCTCTGGAACGCCGCCCGCTTCACGCTGCTCAACCTCGAGGGTTACACGGCTGGCCCGGTTGACGACGCCGACCTGGCCGTCGAAGACCGCTGGTTGATGAGCCGGCTGGCGACGGTCACCCAGCTAGCGACTGAGGCACTGGAGAGTTATCGCTTTTCCGATGCGATGCGGGCGCTCTACGAATTCGCCTGGGACGAGTTTTGCAGTTTTTACGTCGAGATGGTCAAGAACCGTCTGCAAGACGCGGGGCAGCGCGCGACTGCGCAGCGCGTGCTGGCTCACACGCTCGATGCGTTGGTGCGCTTGCTTCACCCGGCCATGCCGTTCGTGACCGAAGAGATTTGGCAACGGCTGGCGGTGGTCGCGTCCGCGCGGGGCCTCGATTCGCCGACTGAGGCGACGGAAAGCGTCATGGTCGCCGCATGGCCGCAAGCCGACCTGCGTCGTCGCGATGCGCAGATCGAGACCCGGTTTACGTACTTCCAGGAGGTCTTGCGCGGACTGCGCGAGATCCGCAGTCGGCAGAACATCGCCCCCAAGACGCCGGTCCGCTTTTCGGCGCGTTGCTCCTCTGAGACCGCGGAACTCCTCGAGCCGATGTCGCGGTACTTTGAATCGATGGCCGGCGCGCAGTCCGTCGCCTGGGGACCGGCCGCGTCACCGCCTGAAACGCACGCCCACGTCAGCCTGAAGGATGTCGAGCTGTACGTCGATCTGGAAGGCTTGATCGACATCAAGGCAGAGATTGCCCGCTTGGAAAAGGAGCGCGACCGCATCAGCCAGGCGATCGCCACGAAGGAAAAGAAGCTCTCGAATACCAGCTTCGTCGAGCGCGCCCCGGCGGAAGTCGTTGAGAAAGAACGGTCGTCGCTGGCCGAGTTGCAGAGCCAGCTTCGCACGGTCAAGAAAACGTTGGCGAAGATGGCCCAGAAGGGCTGACCATCGTCAATCGACGGCGAACTGGATGCGCGTCAGAAACGGCGCGGCTCCGGAGTGGAGTGATCTTCTTCTGGAAAACCATCCCACCGCCATAAGGGCCTGCCGAGCCACTCTGCTGACGCCAAGGCCCGATGAATATCAATGGCCAAGTCATACACGTCGGCCGGAGTGGCCGATTGCTCCGCGCCAAACAGCCGCCCAAGAAATCCAGGTATTCGGTGTGCATTGACTTGAAGCATCCATTCATTCGTTTGAATCTGGGCCACTGAGACGTCAAGGACGGATGTGCCACGGCGACATATGACCGACCAGCCGCAGTCACGCCAGTTGTCGAATTCGTCGACCACCCACCCCGACGAGGCGATATCAGTCGACAATCGCCGAATTAATGCGGCGCCCGCCGGATGATTGAATTCAACGTCGTCAGGCACGACGGCGTGGAACCGAACGTTCTGCGAGATGGAAGTCAAAGAAAAAGTCCTCCGAGTCCGTCGCTCGCCTAGCCGCGGTTCGGCGTGCTACCATTCGATTCCCCGCTGTGCCTTGATGCCCTTCTTGTACGGGTGCTTGATCTCGCGCATCTCCGTCACGAGGTCGGCCAGCTCGATCAACTCGGGCTTCGCGTTGCGGCCGGTGAGGATGACGTGAACGTGCGGCGGCCGGCTGCGCAGTGCCGCCAGCACGTCGTCGAGCGGAACATAGCCGTAGTCGATGGCGTAATTGATTTCGTCGAGCACGACGAGATCGGTTTCGCCCGACAGAATCCGCTCGCGGCCAAAGCTCCATGCCGCCATCGCCACTTGTGTGTCGCGCTCGCGGTCCTTGGTGTCCCAAGTAAAGCCTTCGCCCATCGGACGGAACTCGAACTTTTCGAACCGCCCGGCCGCCGCTTGCTCGCCCGTCTTCCACTTGCCCTTGATGAACTGCACCACCAGCACCGAAAAGCCGTTGCCCAAGGCGCGCAGCGCCGTGCCGAAGGCGGCCGTGCTCTTGCCTTTGCCGCTGCCCGTGTTGACGATCACCAGACCTTGGCGGTATTCCACGTGGACCTCCCTCTTCCGCAAATTGGCGACTGCATGCGCACCAGAATACAGCGTGGCCGCCTCGAATGAAAACGCATAGCGCGTGACGCCCACGGCGCCGCCCGGCATCGCTAAGGGCTGAATGCCGTTGCCAAGAATCCCCGCAACGTGTCTTCGGGATAAAGACAGAATGCGTATTCGCGCCAGCGAAGCACGCTTTCGGCCCGCGATCGCCGCGCTGTCTCGTCGTTCAAGGCCGTCAACCGCCGCCGCTTCTCTTCGAGCAACGGCTGCAACGCCTCGTTCGCGGACCGAATCGCACGACATCGCCGCCGAGCGTTCTCGCGCGTCCGCGGCGTCGCGATCCAGCCACGCTTGACCGCGATCCGTTCTTCGACTTGCAGCGATTCCTCCGCGGAGAGCGAGCCAGGATCGAGGTAGCGCTCTGGATGAAACCGCAAATCGCGCAGCTCCTGCGGCACCCTCCGCGCGTCGGACGGCGCCGAATGCCATCCCTGGACGGGCAAATAGAGCGTCGCCGACAGCACCATAAAGGGCGGCGGCTCGAGCAGAAAGAAGCGACGAACCAACTCGTCGGTCAACTGGTCGTACTTGCCGCCGCCGATGCCGTGTATGAAGAGATCGCCCAGACACAACCTCGCGAAGAGCGTGGTCGTCAATGCCCGCGTCTGCAACTGCACGCCCTGCTCGGCAAGCTTCGCCAACGCTTCGACGGCGCCGTCCGCATCGCGCTCCGCCGCCAGCGGCACCACCGCTTCAAGACCGTAGCGGTCGCTCAGCACCATTTCGCTGCCCCGCCGCCGCGCAAAGAGATGTCGCCGGTCCGATCGCTTGTCGCTGGCCAACCAGAAGGGGGCTTCCAGCCAATCGCCCTCTCGCGCCAACTCCGGCGCCGGGTGGTTGGCGCTGCGGATGCCGTGCAACCGCCGATAGGCGACCACGGCCTCGTTGTAGACCGCCACGAACCGCGGCAAATGGGCCAGCACGTGCGCCACGAACCAGTGGAACGATTCGAACCGGCAAACCCGGCTTTGCGGCAGTTCCAAAGTCGCGTTGCCCCACTCGCCTTCAAGCTGGTGACGAGCTTGCGACAGGCATTCCCCCAGGTTGCTCGTTTCGCGGCTGCGGGCCACGACCTTCGGCCAAAACGTGTCAAGCAGCGGCTGGTCGATCAACGGACGCAGCCAGTCAGCCGCGGTCCGGCCGAAGCTCTCGAACACCCGGCGGTTGCGTACCGAGCGGCGGGCGAAGGGCACCTCGCCGGTCGTGTCGTCGAACGGAATCAGCCGGGCAACCGGCTCATCGACGCTGCCGCCCGGCACGCGCAAAGTGGTGTCTTTGAGCGTGTCGGTGTCGATCACCAGGTTGACGGCGGTCGCCTGGTTCGAGCGGGCCAACGCCGCCAAGGCGAAGTTCTTGAACCACACGCCCGGATGAAAAAGCTGCGGTTGGTGCCCGGCCAGAAGCACGCGGTCGCCGGCCTCGATGGCAGGCAGGTCGCGATACGTCGATGTGTAGTGTTGGGCCGATGCCAACAACTCGCGCCTGGCCAGCGACGATAGATCGCAGAGCGAACGGCCTTGCATGTCGTAGTCGCAGCGCGCCGAACGGTCGACCGTCGCCAGCAGCGCGCCGACGGATGGCAAGGGAGGGATCGCCAGCACCTCACGGTCGCCGCGTGGCGCGCGCAGGCGCTGATGGGCCAGTGCCGACGGTGCCGGCTGGCTTCCGTCGCTCTCGCCCGCCGGAGTGCCGCGAGCTGGTGCGTCGCCGGTCAGGCTCATCCGGCGCATTCTCCCCGGCAGGTTTGGAGGCCTTCGCGGGCCGCCGCCATGGCGCGGTCAAGCACTTCGCGGTAATGCCGCAAACGGATCTTCGCGTCGTCGAGCGAGCCGCCGAACGAGCGCTTTTCGTCAAGATAAATCAACGGCACCGGCAGCTCCCGAATTCGCAACCGCGCGGCCGCCGCCTGCGCCCAAACCTCCAGCGGCATGGCATAGCCCGTCTCCGTGACGTGCAATCTCTTTAGCGCCTCGACGCGATAGGCTTTGAAGCCGCAGAAGGCGTCGGTGAGGTTCAGCCCGAGGCGGCGATCGACTTCGGCCGTGAGCAATTCGTTGATTCGCCGCCGATCGGCGGGCGGAGCGCTGTCGCCGGGATACTGCTTGAGGTATCGGCTGCCCGACACGATGTCCCAGCCGGCACAGGCGGCGACGAAGCGGGGAATGCGGCGCGGCTCGTGCTGGCCGTCGCAGTCGATCGTCACCAGCACTTCGTAGCCGTGCTCGACGGCGAACTCGAACGCGCTGCGCAGGGCCGCCCCATAGCCGAGGTTGTGCGGATGGTGCAGGCAATGGATGCCGTTGATTTGGGCCAGGGCCTCGGCGGTGCCGTCGCTCGATCCGTCGTTGACGACCAACACCTCGGGGCTATAGCGGCGCACTTCGGCCACCACGCCGCCGACATGATTCACCTCGTTGTACACGGGCAACGCCGTCAGAAACCGGTGCGCCATGGTGGTCTTCCCCAAATAAAAGGCAAATAGGCTATTCTAGGAGCCGTATGGCGCAAGTCAACGCACGGCGTTCCAGGGCTGCGTACTTCGTGGCATTGACAACGATTCTCGGCGCGGTACACTCAACCGCGCTGGGTCGTTGCGGGTCTTGACGGTCCAGCGGCCTTGGTACAGGCCCCCGGCGTTCAATGGCTGCCGGGACATCTTACGTCCTTCTGGAGCCCAGGGCGGGCATTTGCTGTTTCTGCCCGCGGTCCTCGACCGATCGCGCCCTGTTTCTCTGCTCTGTTTCGTTTCGTGCCGCCACGCGCCTGGCGAGAGGGTCTCGCTGTGCGCGGGCACACAACTTTTAGGAGGAAGGTTCGATGCGACAATTATGGTTTGGCTCTCTGAGCCGCAATGCGAGTCGGGTCGCAGTCGGCGTGCTGGCCGTGCTGTTGACCACCACCAACGCCCCGGCCCAAAGCCGTAGCGGGAACAGCCGGGACGATTCTGGTTCATCCGGCGCGCAAGATCGCGACAACAACCGATCGAACGACCGGAATTCCGATCAGGGCCAACGGTCGTCGGCCGGCCGTTCGTCGCGCAGCTCGCAAGCGCGGCACGCGACGCTGGGTGTGGTGTTCTACAACGACGAATCCAACCCGCTGGAGGTCCGCCGAGTGCTCGATGACAGTCCGGCTGAAGAGGCGGGTCTGGAGCGCGGCGACGAAATCCTGAGTGTCAATGGCCACCGCGTGTCCAGCGTGCAGCAACTCAAGCAGCAGATCGACCGGGCTGGGCAAAATGAAGAGGTGGAAATCGGCATCTTGCGTGACGGCCGGCGAGATACGGTCACGGCCACGCTCGAGGCAGGTGGCCGCCAGGGTCAAGGCTCGCGCAACCAGCAGTACGGCAATCAGCAGTACGGCAACCAGCAGTACGGCAATCAGCAGTACGGCAATCAGCAGTACGGCAATCAGGGAAACCGTAACACACGGTCGCGCAACCAGTGGTCTGGCGACGAAGAATATGCCAACCAGGGTTATGGTAATCAGGGTTATGGCAACCAGCGGTATGCCCAGGGCTACGGCGAACAGGGCTACGGCAATCAGCGCAATAACAACCGTACCTACGCGCGTGGATCGCGAGGGGCGAATTATGGCGATGAAGACCAGGAGCAATGGAACCGCAACTCGCAGAACGAGCGGGGCAGCTCGCGCGACCGTGATCGGGCCTTCCTGGGCGTCACCCTGGATGAGAACTCCCGCGACGGCGCGTTTGTCACCAATGTTTATCCCGGCAGCCCCGCGGAAGAAGCCGGCATTCGTCCCGGCGACGAGATCATCGCCATCGACGACGACGATGTGAACTCCAGCCGCGACCTGATGCGCAACCTCTCGCAGCGCGGTCCCGACGACGACATTTCCATCGAAGTCGATCGCAACGGGCGTCAGCGCACGCTGCACGCCACGCTGGAGTCGCACCAGGAATTCCTCTCTCAGTACCAGCGCGGCAATTACCGTACGGGCCGCCGCAGCAGCTACCGCGAGGGCGACGAACAGGGCACCTACAGCGATGGCCGGCGAGCGAACCGGCGTCAACAAAACCAAGCTGAGAACCAGGAGGACGACAACTACTAAGCGCAGCACGATCTCCTGGGTCAGCCGCTGTCCGGCCTTCGGGCCGGGCGGCGGTTTTTTTTTGCGCGGGTCCGGCCCGCCCGCCGCGTTATCGAGGTAGGGTGGGCCGGCGCTCGCAAGCTCGCTGGTCCCACCCTACGCCTAATGCATTGCCGGTTTTGTCACTCACTGCTGGTCCGTCCTCTTTCGCACGTCCTTCTTCACCTTCAGCAGCCGGCTGGTGTAGCTCTCTTCTTCCTGCTGTGCTTCCGGCGAAAGACCGCCGCGGCCGGCGGCACGCGAAGACTGGGCCTCCGGCGCGGCAAGCTCTTCTTCGAGCGCGGCCGTGTCGGCCGGCTGCTCGGCCGTCGGCTCGAAGCGCGCGGCGGCGCGGCGCTGCGCAAGCTGCTCGCTGACTTCGGCCTTGCGGCTGCGCAGCCGCGACATGTACTCCGGCGGCGGCCCCTGCGGCTGGCGGCCCAACAGCCGGTCGCGCACCCTCCCCGCCAGCCGAGGCACCCAGGCAAAGCTCACCTGCACGCGCCGGAAAAAGACGTCGAAGAAAAAGGTCAGCCCGGCGATCAGCAGGGCATATTGCCAGACGTCCTGCCGACTGGTGGCCTTGGGCAAATCGTGCCGGAAGGTGTTCGTTTGGGCCAGGATTTTCGGGTCGCCGCGGCCGGTCGGATCGTCGATCAACTCGCCCGGCGGGCCGCCTTTGGGCTCGAGCTGTGCCAGGCCGGCCAACAAGGCTTCGTTCGTCTCGCGGTCGCGGAATTCCGGCGAATAGGGCACGTTTACGCCGGTGAGCAGCGGCGCCTGGCCCGCGCCGGGGCTGAGCATCACGAAGTAGCTGCCCGCGTCGTCGGCCTGGAACGAACCGACGTAGCGGCCGGGCGAGGTCTGCTCCAACTGGACCTCGTGCGACTTCATATCGGGACCGATCACGGCCCCGCCCAGGTCCAGAAAATTCAAAAACTCATCGTCTTTGTCGAGCGCCGTCACAAACACCTTCACCTGACCCTGCTCGACGTCGGTGGCCACGGTGAACTTGCCCAGGTCGCCGGCCGGCCGCATCGACCAGCGGATGATCTGGCTGAACAGCTTGTCGTAGCCTTCCCAGGCGGTCCAGTGCTTCGTCCAGCGGGCGCCCGCGTCGCTGGTGAAGGCCACGGCCTTGCCCAGCCCATAGGTCCAGCTTGCCAGGAGGGTGGCGTTGTCTTCGCCGGCCGGCTCCGGCGAAACGAGCGAGACTTCGACCAGCGGGTTCTTCTTGACCGTCGTCTGCACGAAGCCCGTGATCGGCGGCAGCGGCGCGCTGATGCCGCTTACCATCTCGTGCTGAAAGCGAATGTAGGGCGAGAAGCCGGTGTCTTTTTCATAGACCAGCGGCCGGGCCACGCGGCGCGCCTCCTTCTGAAAGATGCGCGGCAAGGCGTTGGGATTCAGCACCTGGTAAAACTTGCCGCCGGTCTTTCGCGCGATGTCTTGCATCACGGCGCTTTCGGCCGGCCCGTGGGCGCCCACCGCCACCGACGAAACCGTCACCCGCAGCTTCTTCAGGGCGTTGAGCACGGGCCCCGTGGCCGGCGAAGGGTCGCCGTCGCTGATGATGATCATGTGCTTCACGGCCGCGTCGGTGAGGGCCGACATGGCCCGATGCGCCCGCTTCAGGCCCGAATCGAAATCGGGCATGTCCATCGGCGTCATGCGGTCGATCAACGCCAGCATCCGCGGCCGAGACCCGCCCACCCGGATCATGCCGCCCCATAGCCACTGGTCGGTGCCGGGCAATAGACCGCAATAATCTTCGTTGCCCAGCGCCTTGATCGCTTCTTTGGCAATCACCTTTTGCCAATGGTTGCCGTCGGCCATTTCCGAGGCGTGCATTACCAAGGCCAGCGCTCCCTTGGGCACGACCTTGGCGCTTTTGATCTGGAAATCGACGGGCATCGCTTCTTCGATCGCGGTATTGTTCCAACCGCCCGCGCCAAAACCGTTCGGCCCGCCCAGCATCACCAGACCGCAGCCCATGCTCTGCGTGTTCTGGGCCAGCATGGCGATCTGCTGGTCGCTGAAATCTTCTCGCGGCGCGTTGGCCAGCACCACGGTGTCGAACTGTTGCAGCTCGGCCAGACCGTTGAACAGGTGATCGCTGGCGTGAACGGTCACTTCCAGGTTCTCCTGACGCAGCTTGTGGACCAGAAACTCGTGCTCGCCGCGGTTCTCGGCGTCTTCGATCAACAGCACTTGCCCGCTGCCGCGCACGTGCGTGAACGTGGTGGCCCGGTTGTTCTCGATCATGGCATCGTCGGCCGGGAGGTCGGGCACGAAGCGGGCCTCGTAGGTATAAAAGTGCGGCTGCTCCAGCTCCTGCCGCACGGAGAGCACGGTTTTTCCGGGCGGCAGCTCGACCGGCTTTTCGGCGATCACGTGCGGCTGGTCGTCGGTGCGCTGCGAGACGATCACCTTGCCGCGGACCACGCCCGACTCGCCCTCGGCCGGCTGCGTGGTGTTGTTGAGCACCACGCGCAGATCGAACGGCTGACCCTTGCGCACGTCGGGCGGAAGCGTGACTTTTTCGACCAGCACCTCGCTGCGCGAGAGGAACCGCACCGGCTGCACGTCGATGCCCACGCCGGCGTCGGCCACGTGACGGCCCTGGTCGAGCGCGTCGCCCATGTTCTGGTTGCCGTCGCTGACGACGACGATGCGTTTGGCGGCGTCTTCGGGAAACGTCGCCTGGGCCAGCTTGAGTGCCCCAGCCAGGTTGGTCGATTCCGGATCGAGCGGCGTTTCCACGCGCGGCGAAAGCTGCACCGTATCGTCGAAGGGCGGCATCTCGATGACCGCTTCACGGCCGAAAACAATCACGCCCGCGCGATCGTCTTTCTTGCGGTGCTGGCGGACCGACTCGTTGAAAAACTGGATCATCGCCTCGCGCCGCTCCGGCGGGATGCTTAGCGACTGGTCGAGCAGATAAATGACTGTCAAGCGGTCGTTGGTCCGCACCCACTGGATTTCGGCCAGCGACAGCACGATGAACACGAACACTGCCGACCGCAGCAGCAGCACCGCCCACTTCCGCACGCGGCCCAGCCCGGAGAGACTGCGCCGGCCCGACCACCACATAAATGGCAGCAGCACGAGCAGCAGCAGATACCACGGGCTGTCGAAATCGAGCTGGTAAGGAAACATGGTGAAAGACGTCGCCTCGGCCGCCGGGAGCAACCGCTAAGTGGGAATGGACGCCGTTGATTGTAGTGTGCCCGCGTTGCGGAAAACAACACCGTCGCCGCGGCGAGCTTTGCAACATAACCCGCATGGACGACGGGTCTTGCAACAATCTTGAGGCCGCCTTGAAAAAACCGGCCGAATGTTCAATGTTTCCGAAAAGTCGGTGGCTTTTGCCACGCGGGTGTTGGCCTCCGGCCACGAGCAAGTGATCGCCGCGGTGGCCTCCGCCACCGACGAAAAAACCGTGGTCGCCGAGCAAGTCGATCTGGCAAGGTTGACTCGTTCGTGAGTAGATTCGAGAATGACGGTATGAGTGTCGATCCGTTGCTTGCCGAACTGAGCGACGGCAAGGCCCGCTGGCGCGATACACCGCTGGCGCAACGCATCGGTTTGGTACACGAATGCGCCGAGGGCGTGTTCGAGGCGGTGGACGAGTGGCTCGGCGCCGCTTGCCGTGCGAAGGGGATTCCGCCCGACAGTCCCGTGGCCAGCGAAGAAATTGCGGCGGGACCGCTGGCCGTGCTGCGATATCTGCGGCTCTTGGAAAGCAGCCTGACCGACATCGTGGAATGCGGCCATCCGCGTTTGCCGGGCAAGCTGTTTCGTGGTGACGACTCTCGGCTGCGGGTGCCGCTGTTCCCGGCGCGCGGACTTTACGATCCCCTTTTATTCCCCGGCTACCGCGCCGAAGCCTGGCTGTCGAGCGACGTCGACGAAACGAACTTCGAGGCCCGGCAAGCAGCCGCGGTCCGCGACCAGTTTAGCGACGTCGCCGTGGCGCTCGTTCTCGGCGCGGGCAACGTCTCGTCGATCCCCGCCGTCGATGCCTTGACGAAAATCTTTCAGCACAACCGCGTGGTGCTGCTCAAGCTCAACCCCGTGAACGACTATCTGGCCGCTGTCTTCGAGCGAGCGTTCGCGCCGCTCATCGCGCGGGGTTTTTTGCGAATCTGCCACGGCGGCGCCGATGTCGGCGCGTATGCGGCCCATCATGCCTCGGTCGATGAGGTCCACATCACCGGCTCGCAGGCGGCACACGAAGCGATCGTCTGGGGGCCGCCCGGCGTCGAACGAGAGGAGCGAAAAGCAGCCAACCGGCCCGTGCTCAACAAGCCGATCACCAGCGAGCTGGGCAATGTGACGCCGTGGATCGTGGTGCCGGGGCCTTACAGCGACCGGCAGCTCGACTTTCAGGCCGAGAACGTGGCCGCCATGGTGACCAATAACGCTTCGTTCAACTGCATCGCCGCCAAGCTGATCGTCACTTGCCGTGAGTGGCCCGACCGCCGGCGCTTTCTCGACAAAGTGCGGGCTGCCCTCGACCGCACGCCGCGTCGCAAAGCGTATTATCCCGGTGCCCGCGACCGCTTCTGCCGCTTTGTCGGTCAGGAACCGGACGACGATCCGCCCGGAACCCTCCCCTGGACGCTGGTGCGCGACGTCGATCGTCACGCACCCTCGCCGTGGTTCGATGAAGAGTCGTTCGTCTGCGTCTGCGCCGAGACCGCGCTCGACGCGGCAAGTCCAGCGGAGTTTTTGGACCAGGCTGTGGAGTTCGTCAACGAGCGTGTCTGGGGCACGTTGGGCGTGGGGCTGATGGTCCACCCGACGTTTCGGGGCACGTCCCAAGGGCAAGCCTGCTGGCAGTCGGCGCTGGCGCGGCTCCGTTACGGCACGGTGGGCGTGAATGTCTGGCCGGGGCTGGCGTATGCCATGATGTGCGTTCCCTGGGGCGGTTATCCCGGCGCGTCGGCGGCCGATCCCCAGAGCGGCATCGGTTGGGTCCACAACCCGTTCTTTCTGCACGACGTGGAAAAGAGCATCGTCGAAGGGCCGCTGGTAGCGCGGCCGAAGCCCCTGTGGTTTGCCAGCCACCGTCAGGCCCACCTTCTGGCGCGGCGGGCGCTCGAACTCTATCATCGACCGGCCTGGTGGAAGCTGACGGGGCTGATTGGCCCGGCGATGCGGGGTTGACTCTTACGATCTACCGTCTACTGTTTACCGTCTACCATGTTTTATTCCTTCGACGGCATCGACGGCAGCGGCAAGAGCACGCAGGTGCGGCTGTTTGCCGAGGGGCTGCGCGAGCACGGTCGCGAGGTCGTGGTTTGCCGCGATCCGGGAAGCACTCCGCTGGGCGACGAACTCCGCAAGCTGCTGTTGCACCGCGACGACCTGAACATCGCCCGGCGGGCGGAAATGTTGCTCTACATGGCCGCCCGTGCGCAGCTTGTCGAGCAGGTGATTCGTCCGGCCCTGGAAGCCGGCAAGGTGGTGGTTTCCGACCGTTTTCTGTTGGCCAACGTCGTTTATCAGGGACACGCGGGGGGTCTCGACGTGCCATCGCTGTGGCAAGTCGGCCGAGTCGCCACCGGCGGACTGGAACCCGATCTGACCTTTGTGCTCGACATCGACGACGCACGGGCGGCCGAGCGGCTCGCTCGACCGCTCGATCGCATGGAGCGGCAGGGCGAGGCCTTTCGCGCCGCGCTACGGGCCGGCTACTTGGCCGAGGCTGCCCGGCACTCGCAACGGATGGTCGTCATCGACGCGTCTGGCAACGTCGACGAAGTGCAAGCCGAAGTGCGGCGTGCGGCGGGAATGGCATGACGCCCTTAGCGTCGCGCCTCGCGCACGAGATGCCCGACTTCCGGCACGATCAGCTTTTCCATCGCCAGCCGCACGGCGGCGGGAGAACCGGGCATCGTCAGCACCACCGTCTGGCCGACCAGACCGCCGGTCGCCCGGCTGAGCATCGCCGCTGGGCCGACGTCCTCAAAACTCAGCCAGCGAAAGATTTCGCCGTAGCCCGGCAAAGGCTTGGTCAACAACCCGCTGATGGTCTCAAAGGTCTGGTCGCGGCTGCCGATGCCCGTCCCGCCAGTCAATAAAATCACGTCGATGTCGCTCCGCTCGGCCAGCGACGTGACTAACGGCCGCATGCGATCGGGTTCGTCGGGAATGATCTCCTTGGCCAGCACCGCATGCCCGGCGGCGGTGAGGTAATCGGCCACGGCCTTGCCGCCCGTATCGGTTTCCGGAGTGCGGGTGTCGCTGACCGTAATCACCGCGCAGCCCAGCGCGGCCGGCGCCTGGGCCCGATGCTGACAAACCGACTCGCTCATGGCAAACCAATCCTCTATTTTGTTGCTCGACTTGGGTTGATTCACCTATACTATCTGATTGGGGTAGGGTGGGGCCAGCGAGCTTGCAAGCGCCGGCCCACCGTGATTTTTGGATTTTGGATTTTCGATTATCGGAATCCACAATCCAAAATCGAAAATCCAGAACTGCGGCGATGGTGCGCCGGCGCTCGCAAGCTCGCTGGCCCCACCCTACAGACCCCCAACTCCCAACCCCACAACCGCACCATGACTCGCACGACCATCTCCTCCGCGGCCCTGTTGACCATCGCGCTCACTTCGCTGGCGACGGACCGCGTGCGGGCGGACGTCGTCGTGCTGGAAAACGGCGGCCGCATCGAAGGCGCGCTGCTCGACGCCAAGAAATCGCCGCGCGACAAGTACATCGTCGAAACGGCCAGCGGCCGGCTCACGTTCGACAAGTCGCAGGTTAAAGAAGTCATCGGGCAGAGCACCTCCCAGGAAGAATACGAAAAGGTCCGCAGCCAGTTCCCCGACACCGTCGAGGGGCAGATGGCCCTGGCCGGCTGGTGCCGCGACCATCATCTGACGGCCCAGCGCCAGAAACACCTGGAGCGCGTGCTCGAGATCGATCCCAACTTCAACGAAGCCCACCGGCTGTTGCGCCACACGCGCGACGGCGGCGCTTGGAAGACGCAACGGCAGTATTGGGAGGACCAGGGCTACGTCGAGTATCTGGGGCAGTGGATGACTCCCCAGGAAATGGAGTTGAAAGAAGCCGCGCGCAAGGTCGAGCTGGCCGAAAAAGAATGGAAGCGCCGCATCAAGACCTGGCGCAACTGGCTCGAGGGCCCGCGGGCGAACGAGGCACTGGAGCAGATCGGCCGCATCGACGACCCCTTCGCCACCCGCGCCCTGTCTGATTTTCTGGACAACGAGAAGGTCGAAGCCTATCGCAAGCGTTACGTCGAAGCGCTGGCCCGCATCGGCACGCCCGTCGCCATGATGATCCTCTGCCTCCGCAGCCTGAACGACCCCTCGGAAGAAATCCGCTTGACGGCGCTGGAATACGTGACGGAAAAGCCGCTGCCGGCCTTCACCGATCTTTTCATCGGCAGGCTGCGCGACAAGGAGAACGCGACGATCAACCGGGCGGCGATGGCCTTGGGCCGGCTGAAAGACCGCAAGGCCATCGGTCCGCTGATCGAGGCCCTGGTGACCGACCACATTCAGCAGGTGGCCCCAGCCCAGCCCGGCACGACGGCGGGCTTCGGCTCGTTCAACGGCGGCCCGGCCAGCGGCGGATTCAGCTTCGGCAATAGCGGCCCGAAGACCATCAAGGTCACCCTAAAGAACCCCGAAGTGCTGGAGGCCCTGGTGCGCTTGTCGGGCGGCCTGAACTTCGATTTCGACCGCGACGCCTGGAAGGCCTGGTATGCCAGCCGCAAGAAGTCGCTCAGCCTCAACGCGCGGCGGGACGAAGACTAGCGCGTGGTATGGTGGGCGTAGGGTGGGACCAGCGAGCTTGCGGGCGCCGGCCCACCATCAAAGGGTTCAGGGTTCAGGGTTCAGGAATACTTGAATCAACGTTTGCCTGACGCCTGACGCCTGAAACCTATCGCCTTGGTTAGCAATTTGTAATCTCTCAACACCGCTCGATACTTGCCTTACCCGCCTTGTCTCGTTAAACTAGTGTTAACGTAGGGAAGAGGCCCCCTCCGTAACCGCGAATTTCAGTTCGTTAGTCCCCACCTTGTGCCGGCGGCCCGGCCATTTCGCGGGTCTTCAGTTTCTATCGACGCCGGTTCCGCAACGGCTGGCCCGTGCGTCACCACACTGCCCTCGTTGTCGCACCCCCTTTCAAGAGAGTTCCATGCACCGCTTGTCCCGCTCCGCGCGCCGCGCTTTTACCTTGGTTGAGCTGTTGGTGGTGATTGCCATCATCGGCATTTTGATCGCCCTGTTGCTGCCCGCCGTTCAGGCGGCGCGTGAGGCCGCCCGCCGAGCGCAGTGTACGAACAACCTCAAGCAACTCGGTTTGGGGCTGCAAAACTACCACGACGTCAATAAAAAGCTGCCCTATGCCAAAGGGGGCACGAGCTTTTGCCAGGCCTCGGCGAAGCCGTTCCAAGGCAATTGCAATCGCCTGAGCGGATTGATCCCGATGCTCCCTTTTCTGGAGCAGCAAAGCATGTGGGACAATATCCGCAGCGCGACGGTCGATACGGGCACTTGCAACAGCCCGCAGGGGCCGGCGGGCTGGATTGGCTGGGGCGCCTGGAACTACACCGTTCCCGGCCTGGTCTGTCCCTCGGACATCGTGTCCGTGCCTTCCGCCGGTTCGGTGGGCCAGAACAACTATTGCTTCAGCCGGGGCGACTCGATTTATAACAACTGCTACTCGAGCCAGACGCGGGGCCTGTTTCAGTACAGCATCAACGTGGGGCTGAACGAAGTGCTCGACGGCACCAGCAACACGGTGGCCATGAGCGAGCGTTGTCGGGCGACCGTCGATGCCGGACTCGGTCAAGCCGGGTCCATCCCGCTCAAAAGCGGCGAGGCCACCGGCCTGGCCAACCTCAACACCAACCCGGCGACCAATCCGGGCGTCTGCCTGGCGCAGGTCGGGACGAACGGGAGTTTTTACGCCAACCCGGCGATCTGCAAGACCCGCTTTGGCCGCCTGTGGACGGACGGGCAGATGGAGCGCAACGGCTTCAACACCGTGCTCGCTCCCAACGGTCCTGCCTGCACCGGAGATTCCAACGTCAACGCCGACAGCGCCTCGGGCATCTACCCGCCCAGCAGCTATCATCCGGGCGGAGCCATGGCCGTCATGGCCGATGGTTCGGTGCGGTTGGTGAGCGAGGCCATCGACACCGGAAACCTGGCCTGGACCGAGGTCACAGCGGGAGCCAGCCCCTACGGTGTGTGGGGCGCCATGGGTTCCAAGTCGGGCGCCGAAGCCGGGGTGAACCCATGACGGAGCAAAACGGCCGGCCGGCGTCTCTGGCGCCTGTCGTTTTTTCGTTTCTTGCTTAAAAGTGTTGCCAAACCGGCTTGCAGCATTGTAAGCTAAGGGTGCTGTGCCCAGAGGGTGCGGTCACAACGATCGATGCACATTGCTTTTTTCGGGACGTCCCGATGGTGTTGTCGTCGTGTCGCCCCCATTATCGGAAACACTTTTATGAGACCGCGTCGTCCCGCGTTTACCTTGGTCGAGCTGTTGGTGGTGATCGCCATCATCGGCATTTTGATCGCCCTGTTGCTGCCCGCCGTTCAGGCTGCCCGTGAGGCCGCCCGCCGCACGCAGTGCAACAACAACCTCAAGCAACTTGGGCTGGGGCTGCAAAACTATCACGACGTGAACAAGAAGCTGCCCTTCGGCAAGGGCGGCTCGGGTCCCAAGTGCAACACCACGACCCTGCCTTATTGGGGAAACTGCTCTCGGCTCAGCGGTCTTATTCCCATGTTGCCGTTCATCGAGCAGCAGCCGATGTGGGACAATATTCGCGCTGGCGGCGGCAACCCTGCGACCTACCCCCAAGGTTGGTGCGGATGGTGCAGTTGGTCCAACTGGAATTACACCCTTCCCGCGTTGATCTGCCCTTCCGAGATCGTGCCGGTCCCGGCGCCGGGCGCGGTCGGGCAGAACAATTACTGCTTCAGCAAGGGCGACACGATTTATGATAACCGCGACTCGAACCAGTCGCGGGGCCTGTTCGCGGTCAACAATTGTGTGGGCCTGAATGAGGTGCTCGACGGCACCAGCAACACGGTGGCCATGAGCGAGCGCTGCCGCGGCGCCTACAACGGCGGCGGGCTCGGAAACAAGAACCCGCAGCCCATCAAAGCCGGGACGGCCACCGGACTCGCCAATCTCAACACCAAGCCGCTGGCCACCAATCCCGGCTTGTGTCTGGCCCAAGTCGGAAGCAGCGGCTACTACGTCACGCCAACGATCGTCAAGAACCGCTTCGGCCACCTCTGGACAGACGGTCAGATGGAGCGCGTCGGCTTCAACACCGTCATCGCTCCCAATGGTCCGGCTTGCACCGGCGACTCCAATGTCAACGCCGATTGTTATTCGGGCGTCTATCCTCCCAGCAGCTATCATCCGGGCGGGGTGCTGGCCGTCATGGCCGACGGGTCGGTGCGGTTCGTGAACGAAACGATCGACACCGGAAACCTGGCAATGACGGAAGTCTCGGGGGGACCGAGCCCGTACGGTGTTTGGGGCGCTCTGGGTTCCAAGGACGGCGGTGAAGGACGGACGGCGCCATGATGGTTGAAGGAACTGTCGCGAAAAGTGGCGGCCGCGGCGAGGGCAAATGCATTTTCACGGCGGCGTTCGTGCTGGCGCTATGTGGCGGCTGCAATAGCAAGCCGCACGTCGCCGGCAAGACGGTCACGGGCACCGTCACCTACAACGGCTCGCCGGTGGAGGGCGCGTCCGTCAGTTTCATCTCGCCCACGGCCAGCGGCTACGGCTCGACGGACAAGGAGGGGCGGTTTACGCTCCGCTCCGCGCAAGGCGAGGGAGTGCCGGTGGGCGAGTACAAGGTCACGGTGGTCAAGACCGAGTTGCCACCGACGGGCAAAGAAGCCACCTCGGATGCGGACTACGTGCCGCCCGACCCGGACGCTCCGCCTGCCCAGCCAAAGGATCTGTTGCCCGCCAAATATAAGCTGCCTGAGAGCTCGCAGCTTTCCGCCACCGTCACGGAGCAGGGACCGAACGAGGTAACGCTGACGTTGACGGATTAGTCCTTCAATTCCAGCGGGATGTCGTTCTGCGTGCCGGGCTTGACCGTGGCGTTCAGGTCGGTGGTGGCCGCCGAGAGGTACTTTTCGGGCAGCAGGTTGATGCTGACCGGACCGGGAATGTCCTCGCCTCTCGATTGCATTTCGTTCATCTGTTCGTAAGTCAAATTCGGCTCTGCTCCCTCGGTTTTGGTCTTTTGCACCGTGACCTTGTAGTCGCCGGGCACCGCGCCGTCCTTTTCGCCATACGACGAAAGTTCGTAGCGGCCTTGGGCGTCGGTGGTGGCGGTGCCGGGACGTCCGCCCGCCGGTGGTGCAAAGACCACGGTGGCCCCGTCCACCGGCTGGCCCTGGTAGGTCACGACGCCCGACACTTTGGCCGTGGCCGGACCTTTCTGTGCG
>Ga0307374_10000320_pt1 | contig 91680 bp, 83 predicted proteins | sample OX3MG_FD_202532 | JGI IMG/M metagenome (GOLD analysis project Ga0307374, IMG submission 202532) | Soil microbial communities from Risofladan, Vaasa, Finland - OX-3 | ecosystem: Environmental > Terrestrial > Soil > Coastal area > Acid sulfate soil | place: Finland: Risofladan, Vaasa | collected...
GAGGCGCACCCCGGCGCCACACCACGCATCATCACCGACAACGGCCCCCAGTTCGTCGCCAAGGACTTCCAACCTCGACCAACAGACCTTCCATTGCTTCAAGTGCGGACGATCGGGGAACGCCCTGGATCTTTGGACGATCGCCACCGGTCAGACCCCCTACGACGCGGCCCACGACCTGTGCCAGCGGTTGAACATCCCCGTGCCGACCTTGCCCACACGCCCGAACAGAGAAGAGGAACCCGTAGCTTCCCTTCCCGATCTTTGTACAATGCAACCAAGGTGATCCTGTCCCCTACTGTTACTCGCTAACTCGATCGGACGATTCTTCCAGATCACGCTGAACCGAGACAGGACGATTAGGAGAAAACGGTATGGCAAGCGTCGCTGAGGATGATCTGAGAGCGGATTTTGTGCGTGAGTTAAGTAATCACGTGGTTGCATTCGTGGCGAATACCGTATTGCTAGAGGACGATGGCAGCATCAAGGCAGAAGGGTTCGCGTGGTCGTCGGGGTTTTTGATTCGGATTCACGCGCAGAATTTCTGGGTGACGGCCGGCCACTGTATCCGAGACTTTGAGCGCGATTGTTTGAACAAGCCGAATGTCACGGCGTATGGAAAAGGCTTCATGGATTGTTTCGGAAGCAACGCTTCGTTTAAGGAAGTGCTCCCATGCCCCTACGATGCCGGTGACGCAATTATGGTCTACCGCAAGAATCCACATCTTGATTTCGCGTTGCTGCCATTGAGCGACCTTATATGCAGCGGGCTCGCCCGTAATGGAATCAGGGTTGTGACGCGAGAGATGTGGCTCGACAGGCCGGAACGCCGCTATTTCGAGTACAAGGTCATCGGCTTCCCAAAGCATGGTGCCGAGAAGATGACGCAGAAGCCGTCCTGGGGGCTGCGTCCGGCCGCTATCGGCGTCCATCGAATAAGCGCTGCCGACGTTCCGGGTTGTCCGCACGATGATAGTTGGTTTATCGGTCGGGTACGATCAGGCGCCGACGAATTCAAGAGCGTTGAAGGGATGAGTGGTGGCCCTGTTTTCGCGTTCTATAAAGACCAGAATGGGGGAACGCGATACGACATTATCGCGGTACAGAGTTCATGGTTTCAGGATAGCCGCGTCGTCTTCGCATGTCCGCTCGGCTTGTTTGCCGAAATGCTTCACCGGGCGGTTGAAGAATCCAAGGGGAATCAGCAATAAACGACTTCATCGGCGTTGGGTTGCTTGCGCGTGAACCTTCCGGTTGTTGATGCGTCTGCGGTATGGTGCGTTATGAGTCAAAAACTTGAGGATGCGCGGCGAAGTTACCGCGCGATGGCAAGCTGCCTTGTGCCGCCGCTGCAACGCCCTGGGGCTCCCTCACATTTGTTTGCGATTGCTGCGTCCGGGACGATCATTCATCACCCTTGGCAGGATCATATTTGGCGGGAGCTGAATAACGCTCTTTCGTGTGCGTACAGCGCGGTACAAATCACTAGGTTTCGCTACGGTTTCGATGAAAACCGGAAAGAGGTAAAGCAGTGGTTGGCGACGTTGTCGGAAAAAGAGCGGGACTGGCGCAAAGAGTTTGACAAACAGTTCAAGCCGATCGTGAAAGCGTTCAACGATGATCTGCTGAGCGACCAACGACATATCGCCGAGCATCGTAAAGGATCGGCGATTGCAAGGGTTCGCATCGAATGTTTTGATATGTGCTTTGTCGGAAGCCCAACGGTCTATGTGCCTCCGTCATGGATGCTAAGCAGTTTTGGCGACGGTGACAACGCGGCGGTGTTAGCGGCAATTTGTCATCCGTTTCCCGTTGAACCAAAGCAAAGTGACTTTTGGTTCATCAAACCCGATAGGCCGATGTTTCCAGAGGTTGACCGATACTTGAAGGCGGCGGAAAACGTGGTTCAGCGAGGCGCGTCGATTGCGGCAGCCGTCTTTAACGGCTTGCAACCTAGCGTCTTCCCTGGGTTAGGCGAGTAGGCGGGGCGCGCCGTATGCTCGCGTCCGCGGCGCTGGCGGCTTGGCCGGCGTTTGATTGAGCGTCGGCAAGCGCCGGCCCTGCGAGTCCTGCTCGGCCGATAGCCGGCTGGTGCGAAACCTGTGGATAAAACGAATGGAAGTCGAAGTCTTCTACGCTTGGCAATCCGATCGACCAGAAAGGGTTAACCGCTACCTGATTCGCGATGCTGCTGCGGCAGCATGCGAGCGCATCACGAAAGACAATTCCGGCGGCTTCGTCGTTTCGCTCGACTCCGACACACAAGGCGTCGGCGGGATGTGCGACATCCCACAAACGATTCTTGACAAGATTGACCGCTGCCAAGTCTTCCTGCCTGATCTAACCTTTGTCGGTGCCACGCAAGACACTTCCGAGCCCCAACTCATTTCAAATCCGAACGTGTTGTTTGAACTTGGATATGCGGTTCGGTCTAAAGGCTTCGGGCGCGTATTGGCAGTTATGAATGAGTTCTACGGTGGCCCAAAAGACCAAATGTTTGACGTGAAGCGTCGATGGGCTATTCGGTATTCGCTGGCGGAAGGAAGTGACAAGAAGACAATCAAGGCGGCGCAACAGACACTTTCGAGCGACATGGAGAATGGCCTGCGAACGATCATTGCTGGCATCAAACCGGAAACGGGTCAGCCGCAGCAAGCAGACCGATTCGAGTCAATTCGCACGCGATTTGAAACGTCGGTTCGCGAGGGCAAGTTCCACGACATCGGCCCCGGCAGCAGCGTGCTTGCGATTTGCGTCGCACCTACAGTGCCGCTTGCATTGACAAGCCAAAACCTGGCCACTTTGTCGGCACCGCCACCAACCGGCTCGTTTGTTGGCGGATGGAACCCAAAAACGCGGGCAAGGTCAACGGTTGCAAGTTCCAAATACGGTGGCGACCATGGGGAGCCGCCAGCCACCTTTGCTATCTCGGAGCTTCGCGCTGATGGAACAATTGTTGCGGCAAACAACAACATCCTTGACTCTGCAACTGCGGTAGCCTGGCGGCGTGCAATCGACAAATCGACGGCCGTTCTGAACGAGGGGCGATACATGGGGCCATCGACGTTTGAAAGGGTCGTCATTAACGCGGTGTCACAGTTTGCCCAATTGATTGGAAAGGTAGCTGCGGGTGAGCCGCTGAATGTCGCCGTTTCGCTCCTACACGTGAAGGGATACTGTTTATGGGCAAGTGCTGGCGTGGCAAGCGATGTCTGCCTTGATGATGATATTCGCCCGGACTCGATCCTTAATCTCGATGCGTCGGCACTTCAAGACACCCAGACGTGCGCGGCGCTGCTAAGGCCAATGTTCGACTTCATTTGGCAAGAATTTGGCTTTGAGGGGTCGAGTAACTACGATCACTCAGGCAAATGGACGGCAGCCTACATCTAGGAGAGCCTGTGCGCCCGCGCGATGTGATGGCAAAGCTCTCGGAGCAGGGTGTCGAGGCTTCATCTGCCAAAGTCGGCCAGGTCCTGAAGTCTATGGGTATGAAGCGACGAAAGCGCCGCGGCAGTCGCGCGGTCGTCAACACGACGGTTCCCTCAACGCTCGCCCTGGATTCGTTGCTGGCTGCGAAAAAGCTCGTCAATCAATTGCGTCAATCAATTGGGACGCAGCTCGTTTAACGATCGGCGTACGGAATTCTTATCTCTTGCCGTCTACCGTTCAGCAGGGGGGCCGGTGCCTTTTGAGCTGAATCGCTCTTTTCCGGGTGTCGCGCTCTCTCGGCCTCGATCTCCGGAAGCCTGCCGATCCAGTTCGCGGCAATCACGGAAGTTCGTCCGACGGCTCATCGCCGTCGGGATCGCTGGACGTCAGCTCTTCGTTCGTGGGAACGATGTCGTCGTCGTCGAATAACGGAAGCCGTTTTCCGGGCTTGTTGCGCAGCGACTTGCGCATCCGCTGGGGAACGTCGCCAAGCGGCCCGACGCGAATTACCGTGCCGTTGTCCCATGTGCCCTCGGCTATACACTTCTCGCGGACCCTCCGGATCGTCTCCTGAAGCTCCCGGCTAGAGGCTGCTTGGTCCCAATTGCTCGGTTCGCCAGGGGCATACCAAGCCTGAGTCTCCGGATCCCAGATGAAATCATCCGGGATGCTCCGCAGCCGCGGCGGTTCTGGTTCATAGTTGGAAGTCGAGGGTTGGTCCTGCACAGATCGCCTCCAAATTTTGCGCTTGGTCGCGTTCCTTTTCCACCAGCAACGCCAGAACGTGCAGCACGTTGAGCAGTTCGGTCGTGTATTCGGCCGGCCAGTGGTCGGGTTGTATCTCTCCGAGCTTCGAGGGCGGCCGCCGGTCGCCCATGATCGGCCGCTCCCGGTCCTTTTTACGATAGCTAAACCACTGCGTCAAACACGCGCTTGCCCGAGACTTCGTAGTTCCAAACTGCGGGCGGCACGTTTTCGATAAAAGCCGGTCGATGGCAATTATGGTGCTTCGTCCTCGGATAAGTCGCTGTCGGGATCGCAAGGCGTCGACTCTTGTTTCGTGGGAGCCGTGTCATCGTCCGGAAATAAGGGCAAGTGCTCGCGCTTGACGCCGGCGCTGAGCGATTTGCGCCCCGAGGGTGGGACGTTGAGTGCTCCGGCCGCCAAAAGCTCGTCTCGGGAAATCAAGCCTCCCGAGTATTCTCCCCGACGGCGCGCCTCTTCAAATTCTCGGCACCACGCTTCCGCGTCCCAAAGTGACGGTTCGCCAGGGGCATACCAACCCTGCCTCTCCGGATCCCAGATGAAATCGTCCGGGGTCGTCGACAGCCGCGGCGGTTCTGGTTCATAGTTGGAACCCGAGGGTTGGTCCTGCACAGATCGCCTCCAAATGTTGCGCTTGGGCTGGTTCCATTTCCACGAGCAACACCAGAACATGCAGCACGTTGAGCAGTTCGGTCGTGTACTCGGCCAGCCAGCGATCGGGTTGAATGTCTCCGAGCTTCGAGGGCGGCCGCCGGTCGCCCATGATCGGCCGCTCGCGGTTCTTTTTACGATAGCTGAACCACTGCGTCAACACCCGCTTGCCCGACACCTCGTAGTTCCACACGGCGGGCGGCACATTCTCGACGAAACCCCTGCCGACGAGCAAGCGGCGTCTGGCTTCGTGGTATTCCATCACGTTGGGCATGGAGTCGGCTTCGTCCGGAATCGCGCCGTCCTTTGGCATCCGGGGCCCTCGCTCGCGAAGTCGTGGGGGCCCCGGTGGGCGATTGGCTTTCGCGTCGGTAAAGCGCTCGCCAAAGGTGTGCCGCCGGTCTTTGACAAACCGCGCCACAGCAGCTTTGCCGACGTTGACGTGGTTTCGCGCTCAGCGCGAAAGCCCGTTTGCTGCGCGAGCACCGTGCTCTAAAATGACGGCAGCGCATCTGGCACGTATCGCCGCCGAGCGCAACCACGTTCCGATCAATTTATCCGAGAACATAGCGATGGAACACAGTCCGCTACCGCGATTAGATGTGGATGAAAAAATCCGCGGATTTCTACTGCCGCATTGCCGGTTGACGCCTGGAGACATATGGATCGATCCGGTCCGGCAGCACCGTGTAGCCTGTACTGATGCGACGAACGCCGATCAGATCAGAACGCTCATGGGCGAGGTCGGAGCACGACTGGCTATCCACGATCCGCCATACAACCTCATTGCCTTCGAAGAGAGGGCGTTATCTGAGTTTGTCGCGTGGTGCGAAAGCTGGGTGCGAGTCAGCGTCGCACACTTGGCCGCTGACGCGGCCTTCTACATCTGGCTGGGGGCGGATCAGAAGAACGGCTTTCAGCCGTTGCCAGACTTCATGGTGATGATGCGCAAGGTTCGCGAGCTCGCCGCACGCTCCTTCATCACGATGCGGAATCAACGCGGATACGGCACGCAGCGGAATTGGATGGCGGTTCGACAAGAATTGCTCTACTACACTAAAGGGAACCCTGCTTTTGCCGTTCAATACACAGATATACCTAAGATTTTAAGAGGATACTACAAAGAAGTTAATGGGAAGACGACGGAGAACTTGGAACGCGGGAAATCCGAGTTCATCCGCCCCGGCAACGTATGGGTCGACATCCAGCAGGTGTTCTACCGCATGGAAGAAAATGTATCCGGATGTTACGCACAAAAGCCGTTGCGAGCAATTGAGCGGATTTTGCTCGCGAGTTCTTCACCGGGTGACGTTGTCGTCGATTTCTTCGCACACTCCGGCACTACGCTCCTAGCGAGCGAAATTCACGGCCGGCGATGCTTTACCGCAGACATCGATCCGCTTTTTTGCGAAATCGCCATTCGCCGCTTAGAGCGATTCAGGGCCACCGGCCGCCTCGGTTGGCAGAACGGCAACCCGTTTCCAGAAGTCGGAGCTTTGCAGCTAGAACCGATGCTGACACCGGATTCTGAGCAGTGCTCTGAGCGAATGCAAGCAAGTCTGTTTTAGTCGGTAAGAAGACTGAGGAGGAAGTCGTATTGCAGCGTCCGATAGGCGTAGTGGTCGAGATGGTACTGCAACGTGCGGCGGTTGACATGGAACTGCCCCTCGCCGATATTGCCTTTATGCTGAAAATCGGAGTACTGGATTTGAGGCCCGATTTCGTCCGTTGCAATTCGGAAAACAATCACACAATCGGCGAAGAACAGCCCATAATAGAGCATCTCGAATTCGCGCCGCTTGACCTGCTGGATGTTGCAGTCAAACTCGGTGGACTTCCAGTCCTTGAACTGAACCATCCGCTTTTCGCTGGTAGCGGCCTCGATCGCCTGCAAAACCGTGTTTTCGCTGATTGGGATGTTAGACTTTCGCTGAACCACGGAGAATTTCACTTCGACACGATGGTTCAAGACTCCATCGTAAAGATCGTGAAATTGGGTCCTCGCTTTCCCGAGCTTGGCCATGCGCTGAACTAGCACCTCGCCGACGCTGCCAAATCGACGAGTCCGGAGCGCGAAAATCCCGTCGCGCAACGTCATCCCATCCATTCGTGCCTCGCTCACATGGCTAGTTTGCCCTCATTGGCATCGTCTAGGTTCGGCGATGACTTTAATCGGCGGCGTTGCGGGCCGCTAATACCGGAGGCTTTTTAGTGGAAGCGGTGGTTCTGGTTGGCGGGCACGCCGATCGGACCGTTGTAGGCGAAAAGCTTGCCGATCGCTGGGTAACTGGCCCACTTGCCCGTGGCTTCGGGCAAAAACGGCGCTCGCCAGTCGCCCGAGCAATCTCGCGCTTGCCGGCGGGCAAGACGGTGTACTTGATGACGGCCGGCTTGTCGGTCGCCTTTCGTTTCGATCGTGCGGCCAACACGATGCAAACGGGTTGTTGCACCGCCTGAAAGATACGTGTCGGCACGTCGGGCTGATGGCCTTCGGGCGAGCAGTCGATCACCCAGATACGGTCGGCCGTGCGGCGCAGGTAATCGCGCATCTTCTGGAACCCCGGCCCATTCAAAAAGCCCGCGACGGTGATGAAGCAGACAATGCCCGCGTCGTGCCGCGGGTCGCGGTCAAAAACCTTCCAGGTGGCCCAGCGCCAGAAATAGACGTAGAGATTGCGCAAGTGCTTGGCATGCGCACCGACACCCCAATCAGCCGGCGGCATCCACTGCAAGAGCGGTTCTTCTTCGACCCAACCGCCGCGTCCTTTTGCTTTTTCCTTGTAGGGCGGATTGCCGATGACCACCGTGATCGGTTCTTTGCTCTTGATTTCGTTCGCTTGCAGCCGCGACTCGGAAATCGTGCGGTACAGCGACCCTAGCTCCTCGACGGCCGCGAACGGATTGCCGAGCGTGTCGGTCACGAACATTCGCGGGACGGCCCGCGGGGGGTTGCCGATCAACTCGATCAACTCGGCGAAGATGCGGAGCTGAGCGACCGCGAAGGGACCGAGCTGAATCTCGAAGGCGATCAAACGGCCGATCGCCGCTTCGATGGCCTGCGGCACCGCGCCCGCGCCCTGGTCGGCCTCCACATCGGCCGCGATGCGGCGCAGCACGCCCAGAATGAACGTGCCGGTTCCCACGGCGGGATCGGCCAGCGTTACTTCCGGCGACGCCAGACCGGCGCTGCGGCCGAAGTGCCGGCGCAGCACATCATCGACCAGGCGGATCATCGGCCCGACGACTTCAGGCGGCGTGTAATACGAGCCGGTCAGCTTACGAAGCGCGTTGTCGTAAACCTCCAGAAAATCTTCATAGAAGTAGAGCCAGGCATCGAGATTCCCTTTGCTGATGGTTTGCCAATTTACGGCGTCGAGCACGCGGACCAGGGTGCCGAGCGACGTCTTCAAAGTCGCCTCGTTACCGACCTCGTCGGTGAGCAGCCGCAACGCGGCGCCGACGAGCGAATTGGTCTTGCCGAGTTGCTTGCCGACCTGGTCCAGCCCGGTGGCCAGCCGGATGTTGCTCGAGCGGGCCATGAGCAAGCCAAAGGTGACGGCCTGGGCATAGCCGTCGGCGAACTGCTGATCGTTGGCTTCCGGAAAGAGCAGCTTGCGCCAATCGGTTGCCAGTGCGGTGAGTGACGGACTTTTCTCGGCCAATTGCTCGGCGACTTCATCGCGCAGGAGGCGGCAGAGCCTTGCGGCGACTTTGGCCAGTTCCGCGGCCGACTTGGGCGCAATCGGTTCCCAGCGCAGAAAGTTGTCGAACCGCGCCACCAGTTCGAGCGGTGCAGCGAGCTTCGCCCCGGACGTTTCGACGTCGCCCTCTAACTCGACAACGCACGTCGGCCCGGTTTGGACAAAAACACACGTCATGGCTATTGACACGTATTCGCACGTACCGTATACTGATAGACAGATAGATATTGTTCATTATTCTATCTATGGAGACACGTTCATGTTGCCCGATTCCAATGTTCTTGACGATGACGTTCTTGACGATGAACAATTCCACGCGCGCCGGGCCCAGACCCCAGGGGAGGTGGCGAGGCTCGACCAGATGGAGGGCGCCGAGATCAGTTGGCTCTGGCCCGACAGAATTCCCCTGGGCCATGTGACCATCGTGGCCGGTGCGTCGATGAGCGGCAAAAGCATGTTCGCGGCGGAGCTGGCCGCGCACGTTTCGAGCGGGGCGACGTGGCCCGGCGCGGCGGGGCCGGGTGCGACGGGCGGGCCGCCCGCCGGCACCGTCTTGATCGCCCAGGCGGACCGTCACGAAAACTCGGCGCTCAAGCGGCGCCTGCTGGCCGCCGGCGCCGACGAGGGGCGTTTGGCGGTCATCAATCGCCACACCCCGTCGGACGACCACGCCGAGTCGGGCGACGAGATGACGCCCGCCGAGCTGCTGCTCTGCACGCTCGAAGGCGCGCTGGTCGAGACGCGCGGCGCGTCGCTCGTGGTGCTCGACGATCTCGCCGGCTGGCTGGGCCCGCAGCGGTTGCCGCCCGACGAATTGGCCGTGCTCTTCCGGCGATTGGCCGATTTGGCGGCGCGGCGGCGGATGGCCCTGGTCGTGGTGTGGCGTCTGGAGAAGGGCGTGCGCGGCGGGCAGGCCCGCGCGCTCGATGGGCTTCAGGCCGCGGCGCCGGTGGTGTGGCTGCTGGCGCGCGACTCTTATGCCGGCGACGAGCGGCTGGCGGTGTGTACCGCGAACCGGCTTGGCCGCCAGGCCGAGAATCTGGCCTTTCGCATGGCCGACCAGCGGCTGGATTGGCAAGCGGCGGCCCGGCAGGCGGCGGCCGACGACGTGGTGGCCACACTCACGGCCGATCGCCATGAACGGCGGCAGGCCGGCGAGTGGCTGCGCGACGTTCTGGCGCGCGGACCGATCGAGGCCAAGCGGCTCTGGGACGAAGCCCGGCAGTGCGGCCTGGCGGAGCGGACGGTGCGCCGCGCGGCGGCCGAGCTTGGGCTTCGCCCCACGAAAGACGGCAAGAGCGGCACGTGGTTCTGGGGCGTTGGTTTGCCGCGGGTCGCCCCCTCGCCCGCGAATTGGGAAGCGCTGCCCGAGGGCGATAGCGCGCCAAGCGTGGCAGCCTTGCCTGGGGTTGGCAGTCTTGCCGGCGAGGCCGTGGTTCAGGTGGAGTTGCGGCGCGAGGCGGCGCCGAGTGTGGCAACCTTGCCGGCGGTTGGCAGTCTTGCCGAATCGGCCGCAGCGGGGCAAGTTGCCTCGTCGGCCAAGGCCGCGCCGAGCGTGGCAGCCTTGCCACCGGCTGGCAGCCTTGCCGGACCTGAGGCGCCGCCGCCGCCGGCCGCTGCCCCATCCGCCCGGCGGCGAAACCGCCTCACTCGTCGCGAGAGGAAAGCTTTGGAACGGACCATGCAAATCTGCCGCGACGGGTGAGTCTTGTCCGAATGCCGCCGAGGGTCACAAACCGCGCGCCCCGCATTATATTGGACGCGGATGCCAATCCTCTGTGCCGACCTCGTCGGATCCGTCGCAGAAAGTCACGTCCATGAATCGGCTGCACGCGCTCGTCGTCGCTCATCTTGCGGCAGGGATCGCCTTGAGTTGGGCGGCGCGCGTTTATCCAACGACCGCGATGGGCGTGAGCCTGGCCTCCGTGTTCTTTGGTCAGTGCGCACTGCTCGCGGTGTGGGCCGGTTTTAGCGCGGCGCCGCAGCTCTGGCGCTATATCAAAGTCGGCCGCGGCGGCACTTATTTGTGGCTGATTGTTACGATCGCTCGGCCGGTCTTTGCGTGGTGCGAACGAATGTAGCCGCGGCACCGACGATTCAAGCCGAGGTCGTGCCGGCGCATCCATTGGACTGACGATGTGCCCTCCATGAAGCTGCTCTACGACAAGAACGGCTTGCTGCATTCAAAGAAGCTTCGGGACAACCGGTTTACCTGGCTGCGGGAAATCGGCGCAACCTACCCCGTGGCGCCGGGACTCAGCGGAATCGTGCGGTCGCGCTCGCCGGCGGCCGGGTCGTCGATCACCTTGTTTACCCAGTCGCTGGGCAGAAGACGCACCGATTCACGCAGCCGCTCTTGCCACCAGTGGGAGATCTCCGCCAAGTCCTGTTTCTCATAGCGGTGGCAGATCAGGTCGAAGCTGTCTCGCTTGTAAACCACCACGTCGATGGGAAAGTCGACGTTGGCGGCGCTGATCCGCGTGGAATCGAAGGCCAGGCAACCGACCTTGAGCGCGTAGTGCATGCGGTCGGAGTATTTGAGCGTGCGGTCGAGAATCGGCTTGCCGTAGCCGGTCTCGCCGATGATGCAGTAAGGCGTGCCCGGCCCCACCTCGACCCAGTTGGCCTGCGGATAAAGCAGATAAAGCTTGTGCTCTTTGTCGTGTTCGAGTTGGCCGCCCACGAGGGCCTGAAAGTTGAACGTCAGGCGGCTTCCTTCCAAAGCCTGTTTGTCTTCGGCGGCGGTGCGGCGCACCTGCTCGGCCAAAGCGTTGACCGCCTTGTAGAGCCGGTCGAACTTGGCGTCTTCTTTCTCCAACACCTCTTCGAAGTAGGTCACGATCTTGTCGCGCAGCGAGCGCAGGCCCGAGGTCATCACGAACAGCGAGCTGCGACCGTGCTCGAACACCGTCACCTTGCGGGCGGTGATGCACTCCGAACCCGACGTGACGCGCGTATCGGCGATGCCGACCAGCCCGTCATCGACTTTCATACCCAGACAGAACGTCATTGCGCCGCCTCTTGGAGGGCCATTCCCGGCATGGGCCGGGTGGCGAAAAAGGTGTCGGAAATGGCCCGGCCGACCAGATTCAGCCGCTGCTGAAAGCGATCGATGAATTCGTGCAGGCCTTCATACACAATATCCTCCACGCGGACGAAGTCAAACTCGGACCGCAGCCGGCCCAACTGCTGCTCGGCGTCGTTCTGAAACGTGCCCAGCGCCGAGCCGCTGATGGCGTGCAGCGACAGCTCGGCTTCGATCAGGCAGAAGTGCATGGAGCGCGGGAAGCGCCGGTTGAGAATCAGAAAGTCGGCCACGGCGGTCGGCGTGATGCGGCCCCGCACCTTGCGGTACATCTCCAGCGCGCTGGCCGAATTCAACAGCGCGGTCCACTGGATGACATCCACCGGCGTGCCCACTTCGGCGGCCGTCGGCAGCAGCAAAAAATACTTCACGTCCAGAATGCGCGAGGTTTTGTCGGCCCGCTCCAGCAGCCGGCCCACACGGGCAAAATGCCAGGCCTCGCCCCGCGACATCGTCGATTCGGCGATGCCCACAATCGTCTGGCTCGATCGCTTCACCTGATCGAGCACGCGGCGGGCGTCGTCGAGATCGTTCCGCCGGCTTTGGTTCCGCACCAGCAGATAAAACTTGTTGATCTCTTCCCACATGACCGAGGGGATGATCTCGCGGATCATGCGGGCGTTTTCACGCGCCGCTTCCAGGCAAGACAAGATGGAGTTGGAATTCTCGCGGTCGAAGATCAGAAACTGGAACACGCTTTCGCGAGTTGCCGGGCCGTACTTGTGGGCGAACGGCTCGTGGTCGCCGGTGGTGTCGATGAGCGGCTGCCACTGCTCGCCGATCTCGTCGCCCAGGTCGAGCATCAGGTTCAGATTGGTATCGATGAAGCGGGCCACGTTGTCGGCCCGCTCCAGGTAGGCGGTCATCCAGTAGACCGAATCGGCGACGCGGCTCAGCATGGCGTGTGCTCGGGGCGAAGCGGTGATCGTGTGGGCGTTCGGGCCGCGGCCGGCGAGGCGCACCGCTCGCGGATTCCGTTCGGCAGGCCAGACAAGACCCAGGTGTCTTTGCTGCCGCCTCCTTGCGACGAGTTGACGACCAGCGAACCTTTTTTGAGGGCCACGCGGGTCAGCCCGCCCGGCAACACGTAGATGTCTTTGCCGTAAAGAATGTAGGGCCGCAGATCGACGTGCCGGCCTTCGAGGTGGTCGCCAATGATCGTCGGCACGCGCGACAGGGCGAGCATCGGCTGGGCGATGAAGTTGCGGGGGTTGGCCCGAATCCGAGCGGCACAATCGTCCAGCTCTTGCCGGCTGGCCCTCGGTCCGATGACGATGCCATATCCGCCCGATTCGTTGGTGGGCTTGATCACCAGTTCCTGGAGATGAGCCAGCACGTGCGAGCATTGCTTGGCATCCCAACAGGTGTAGGTGGGCACGTTGGGCAGAAGGATGTCTTCGCCGAGATAATAGCGGACGATCTGGGGCACGAAGGCGTAAACGGCCTTGTCGTCGGCCACGCCGGTGCCCGGCGCATTGGCCAAGGCCACGCGGCCGGCGCGGAACACATCCATCAGCCCCGGAATGCCCAGTGCCGAGTCGGCCTTGAAGGTGCGTGGATCGAGGAAGGTGTCGTCGATGCGGCGATAGATCACATCCACGCGCTTCAGCCCTTTGGTGGTGCGCGTGCAGACATGGCCGTCGGCCACCACCAGGTCGCGGCCTTCGACCAGCTCGACGCCCATTTGCTGGGCCAGGAAGGAATGCTCGAAATAAGCCGCGTTGTAAACGCCCGGCGTGAGCACGACCACGTTCGGCCCGCCTATGCCAGGCGGAGCGACGTGCTGCAGCGTTTCCAACAGCCGTTCCGGATAATCTTCGACGGGCAAAATGCGCAGCCCCTCGAAGGCCAGCGGCATGGTGCGCTTCATCACCTCGCGATTTTCGAGCACGTAGGACACGCCGGAGGGACAACGCAGGTTGTCTTCGAGCACATACATTTGCCCGTCGCCGTCGCGCACCAAGTCGGTGCCCGTCACATGGCACCAGATGCCGCCGGGCGGCGACAGCCCGGTGCAGGCATCGAGGAGGCACTTGGCGGAAGTGAGCAGCTCTTCGGGCACCACGCCGTCGCGGAGGATCTGCCGCTTGTGATAGACGTCGTCGATGAACAGGTTGAGTGCTCGGATGCGCTGTTTCAGGCCGCGCTCGATGAAGTCCCACTCGTCGCCGGGGACGATCCGCGGCACTAAGTCGAGCGGCCAGACCTTTTCGGTTCCGTCGGCATGACCGTAAACGTTGAAGGTGATGCCCATGTCGAGCAGCGTGAGGTCGGCCGCTTTTTGCCGGCGCTGCAACTCGCCGTCTGACAATGTCGAGAGCCGTTCGAACAAGGCGGCTGAAGTCGCGCGGGGCCGGCCATCGGCCTGAAACATTTCATCATAGAAGCCCTCGGTGAGATAGTCGTCGAACTTCATGGACGTGGAACTAGCGGGCGGGGTTAGGCGTGCTGCCATTCGTCGCAGCAGTAAGTCGGCGAAGTTCGGTTGGCGTTGCAACTGCAGTACCAGCATCATACCGTGTTGCTCCGGGCAACACGATTGCCGCTACACGACGACACACAAGATACGTGAGGCAAACAACTTACGGCCCGGCGGCCGTGCTGAACGAGCCGCCGTCTGGCAGCGGATGGCACGCTGAGATTGCCTCTTTTTTAGGCAAGAGCTAGAAAATGTCGCAGTAAAGCGGTGAGGATGGTAGGGTGGGCCGGCGCTGGCAAGCTCGCTGGTCCCACCCTACAAGGGATCGCGCGAACAACAGCGATCGCGCAAAGCAAGGGAGGCGGCGTGCGGACTTATAGTTGTACTTGTGGCAACCGGCTGTTTTTCGAGAACAACCGCTGCTTGAACTGCGGCTTGGAGCTGGCGTTTTGCCCGCAATGTCGCCGGCTGTCGCCCATCCGGCTCGACCCCGATGGCCTCTATCGCTGCTGCCATGACGACTGCCAGGCGCAAGTGGTCAAGTGCGACAACTATCGCCGCCATCAGGTGTGCAACCGCGCGGTGCTTTGGTCGGGTGCCGCGTCGCGCCAACATTTGTGCGATTGCTGCTGTTACAACGAGATGATTCCCGACCTTTCGGTGCCGGGCAACCGCGGCCGCTGGTATCGTCTGGAGGCCGCCAAGCGCCGTCTGATCTACGGCCTCGACCTGCTGGGGCTGCCGCGCGACGCTGCCGACGGGCCGCCGCGGCTGACGTTTCAGTTTCTGGCCGACACCGAGGATCCGCGGCGCCCCGGCGCGGCGCAGCAGGCCGTCACCGGGCATTGCCAGGGGCGCATCACCATCAACATCCGCGAGGCCGACGACGACGAGCGCGAGCGGCTGCGCGTGCAATTCGGCGAGGCGCACCGCACGCTGATCGGACATTTTCGCCATGAAATCGGTCATTATTATTGGGAGCGGTTGGTCCGCGGCCGCGTCGAAGGCGAGTTCAAGGCGGCCTTCGGCGACCACGAGCAGCCCGGCTACGGCGAAGCCCTGGAGCGATATTACCAGTTCGGGGCGCCCGCCGACTGGGCCGAGCGCTGTCTGAGTGCCTACGCCGCGATGCATCCCTGGGAGGATTTTGCCGAGACGTTCGGCGCCTATCTCGACATGGTCTGTCTGCTGGACAGTGCCCGTAATCAAGGTCTTCCCGGCAGCGGCGCCACGCAGCCCTCGCTCGATACGATGCTGCTCGACTACCACCAGATCGGCATTGCCATGAACGAGATGAACCGCAGCGTGGGGCTGGTCGATCTGGTGCCCGAAGTTTTCGTGGCGCCCATCGTCAGCAAGCTCCGCTTCGTCCACCAACTCGTATGCAAAGCGTCGCCGCTCCCCTGACCTCGACGAGCTCGGCCCACAAGCCGAGCTTCATCACGAGCGGATCGTGCATGCGCCAGGGAAGCGGCCCAAGATTACTGGCTCTTGGGCAGCGTGTCCCGTTCAGGCTGGACAGCGGCGAGGTGTCAGCTCCCTTGCACGACGATTTCAACCCGCAGAAGGCGAGGCGACATCCACGCGAAATCGCCATCGCACGTGAGAAGCACCGAACCGGTAGCTTTAGCCGTCGCGGCGATCCACAAGTCGTTTTCACCGGTGTTGTGCCCGCCCTGCTGATCTTCGAAATAGAGGTTCGCATATTGGAGCACGATGTCTGGGTGTCCAGCGTCGACGCGGACCAGCTCGGCGAGAATCTCTTCCAGGCGAGTTAGCTTGGCGGCGCCCCACTTCCAGCACTTGGCAAGGCCACGTATTTCGCCTTCGACTACCGTTGAGGACGATCGGCCGCTCCTGCCGCTGGTCGAGCCCGTACAGGGCCAAGATACGCTTCCCAGTCGTGTCCTGCCGCACCCAATGAACCACGGTACTCGTATCGAGGGCAATGAGTTCATTGTCGGCTAAAGTCATGAAAGTCGCTCCAGCGCGGCGGCAACCTCTTCGTCCGTCTCATCGCCGGGCCATTGCCCCATAATTGCGGCCATCCCCGAGCGCGGACCTTGCGCTTTGTGCAACTTGGAAATGTCGAGCTTGGCATGCGAGGGTGTCGGCATTCGCGAGAAGATTGTCGACTCGTTCTCGCCAGGCTTTACGGCTTCGGCATCGACTCGCAACAGTTTTTCCGAAGCCCGGTAGACGGCTGTGCCGAGCACGAGCACTCGGGCACGCCAGAGATGGCGCATGCAGTCAGCCTGGTCGTCTGGGAAAACGCCGACCACCTTTTCTCCTGTGTCGAGCAGCAGCGAAAACTGCTGCGTGCTGGCCACGAGACCGTCCAGTTGACCAACGAGCCGAACCCGCTGCGGCGCCGGCGTTCTGCCGAGCAAACATCTGGCCGATTCAGCGACCTCCGGCGACAGGCGGGCCGGCGCATCGGGCCCGAAACGGCGGCTCAAAACATCAAATTCGCGGAACGGTCCTCGCTTAAACAATCGCCGCGAATTGGCGATGCGCCTTAACAGCGGAGGGTCGTAATTCGGACTATCGGCGTTGCGCCGCTCGACGTCGGCCAGCACATCGGCGAGCAAGTCGAAGCCCGTGTCATCCGCGAGGGGGCGGGACTCTGGAAACAGCGATTTCTGGGAATAGATTTCGGGGGCGGCGTCTCCCAGCCGTGGCGCCTCAAACCAGAGCGAAGTTTCGCCATTGCTTTCGTGCCCGACAAAACGAACATCCGCGGCACGTTCCAGCCAGGCCGGGCATGGCCCTCGCGCGGTGCTGCAGCTCCGCAGTGCCATCGAGGTTGCTTGCCGAACGGCCAGCGGCAATTCAGCCAGCAGAAGTCCGATGTGGCGCGGCGGCAACTTCCCGTGAAATTGCCGATCGCTTCGCAGCAGGATTTTCTGGGCGACAGTCGTCATGGGCGTTTCCTTTTATGGCTAGTCGGCGGGTCATGGAGTTCGCATTCCTCAATTCTACATCGTCGGGCTGCGATCCCCTATTCCAACGTCCGCTTCGCCCCGTTCGTGTCGCAAAGTCGAGCGACTCAACTTGGGCCGTTCAACCGGCGCCACCCGCGCCGCCTTCGGTTGCCGCCCCTGACTAGGCCGGTTAAGATCGAGGTTTGCCCGCCGGCAGCCCGCCCCACCACGTTTTCACCTCTGCGATGCTCAAGCGCGACGAGGACTACTTCAAAGACACCACCATGACCTTCGGGGAACACCTCGAAGACCTGCGCGCGTGCCTGGTGAAGGCGGTGCTGGGCCTGGCCATCGGCGTCGGCATCGGGCTGTATTTCGGCGACTACATCGTCAAGCTGATCGAAGATCCCTTGGTCGCCGCCCTGGGCGACTTTTACCTGACCGAGGCCACCAAGACCTACGCCGAGTGGCACAAAGAGCGGACCGAGGCCGGACTGCCGGTCCCTTACACAATCAAGCAGGTCGAGCACCTGGTGAGAGACCGGCAGTACCTGTTCGAAATCCGCTACCTCGATCCGGTCCAACTGCTCATCGCGCTGGGCGACAGCGACCCGCGAGTAAAAAAGCTGGCGCCCAAACCGCACGGGCCGGACGCCGTCGTCGAGCCGAAGGACCTGGTGCCGGCGTTCTTCTGGCATCCGGTCGCGGAGGATGAGCGGATCAGCCCCACGGTGCTGAGCGTCCAGGAAGGCTTCATGATCTGGTTCAAGGCGGCCTGCGTGTTCGGCATCGTCCTTTCCAGTCCCTGGGTGTTTTATCAGATCTGGGCCTTCGTGGCGGCCGGGCTTTATCCGCACGAGAAGAAGTATATCCACGTCTTTCTGCCGTTCAGCATCGGGTTGTTTCTGCTGGGCGCGGGGATGGCCTACCTGTTCGTGTTCCAGCCCGTGCTCGGTTTTCTGTTCGGCATCAGCGGCGCGCTGGGCTTCAAGATCGACCCGCGCATCAGCGAGTGGATGGGGTTTGTGATCTTTCTGCCGCTGGGCTTCGGCATCAGCTTCCAGCTTCCGCTGGTGATGCTGTTCTTGGAACGGCTGGGCATCTTCAACGTGCAAGCCTATATGCAGCGGTGGCGGATCGCCATCCTGGTGATCTTCGTGCTTTCCGCCATCCTTACGCCCGCCGATCCCTACACGATCTTCTTCATGGCCATCCCGCTCACCGTTCTCTATTTTGGCGGCGTTTTGCTCTGCCACTGGCTGCCCCGCGGGCGAATTACCCCAGACGCCGCGGAATAAGTCGTGTTGTCCAGATTTCCACGCCCCCCTATAATCACGTCCACGTTTTTTTCCGGCGTCACCGAACCGCCGCTGGCCGGCCCGCGTATCGAGCAATGTCAGCAGGGTTGTTCAAACACTAACCCGACGCGCAAGCGAGGCAAGCTCGTCGTTCGTCCTCGCTGGCGCTTCGGGTTAGTGTGGCACGGCCGCCCCGGTCGTGCGGATGCGTTGTGTCGGGGCAACCTTGGTGGCGTTTGGGAATCACGCCGCGGCCGACGGGTGTGGCGTGATGACGTTGGTGTGGCACGGCCGCCTCGGCTGTGCCGCAACGACAGCGTTTGCCGCGTCGGCAAAGGCGACACACTTGTTTACGGTATTGGTTTACGGCACAAGACCAAGCGTGAGGGATTGGTTCAATCATCGCCGGTCGGCGAGTCGATGAGACGGGCACAGAGTTTCCGTGCCCGCGAGGTCGACTCCCAAGACATGGACAGCGGCGCCGGTGAGATTGAAGTATACTGGCTTGAACGGAGGTTGACGGTCTGCGGAGCGTGTTAGCTCAAAGAGGTTCGGTCGGCCAAGACAAATCGACGCCCGTTTCGGGCAGGCCGCAGGAACAGCCGAGCTAAAGCCGCGGCGTTTACTTCGTTCGCATTGTCCGGCTAGGATCTAGCCTGGGAGGAGAACCATGCAAATTTACGGTCCTGCGCAGTTACACGGTCCGCAAGCGATCAGCTCGCCGCACGTTCGGCCCGCGTCGTCCGATCCGGCAGGCTCATTGCAGCCCGCCCAAGACGAGTTGCAGATTTCCGACGCCGGCCGCCTGGTCGACCTGGCCAACCAGGTTCCGGACATCCGACAAAACCGCGTCGACTCGATCCGCGCCCAGATTGCGGCCGGCACCTACGAGACGCCCGACAAGCTCGACGCGGCCTTGAACCGGTTCTTGGACGAAGTGGCGTAACGTAGCCCGCTTGCTCCGCAAGCGGAACCGCACGGGCCGTAGCCCGCTTGCTCCGCAAGCGAGACCGGCGGGCCGCCTTAGACCACTTCGATGCGATTCGTAAGCGGCTTGTCGTCGGCCAGAGTCATCGCGGCCTGTTGCGCGAGCTGCTTGGCGTAGTAGCTCGGACATTGGCCGTCGAGAAACACTCCGTCGCGCCGCACTTCCACGCGCAGGTTCTGCACCGAGCCCGCGGTACGGCGAGTGACGACGCGGGCGATGCGGGCCGCCAGCTTTTCGCCGCGCGAATCGGGCGTGGCCGGATGGTAGACGGGTGCCGGGTCGATCAAGAATTCGGAAAGCGGGGGTCGATTGCGTTGCTCGCTCATGTACGTTTCCTTACAGCCGCCTGCTCGAAGGTGGGCAGGTGTGGTCAGGCGGCCGCGCCGTGTTGAACGACGCGATTTCCATAGGAAGATAGGGGTGGAATTCGGGCATGCCCGGATCCCTCCTTGGGCCAGGTGTTCCACGCACCGTCACTTTAGCGCACTTGGACGCATTTTGTCAAGTAGCCGGCCCACGCACTCGCGGTCGATCCGGTAGAGAACGATCACTTCGGCAAACGGTTCGTCGAGTCGCGCGGGAAACACGACCCGGCGGCCGCGCCGGTCGGCGACCTGCGGATCGGGCCAAGGGTTTGCGAGATGTCGGGCGACCGCGGCGGGCGGCAGATAATCCAGCAGGGTCGCGAGGTTGATGTCGTTCGGCACCACGGCGATCGGTTCAAAGCAGTGTAAATGTTCGCGAAGGGAGGCTAAGGCAAGCTGATGGTTCTCCCCATAGGCACCCCAAAAATCCACCGCCAAAAAGCATTCGCGATCTGGGGCGACGCGCGGGAGCCAGCGGTCAAAGGGAACTGCTTCCAGCGGGGTCCATTGTCGCTCGACATACAAATCCATGGCGGGCAGCCCCTGGCAGAGCACCATGGCGTCGCTCGGCAGCTTGGCGTCGAGCACGGCGTCGCCCAGCGCACGATACGAGTACCGCGTCGACCAGCGGTCCCAGACCCTGCGACTCGGCAGCAAACCGAACGGATGCGAGCCGATTGCCAAAATGAAGGCGGCAAGGCAGCCGGCCGCCAAGTACCCTGCGGCGACGCTGCGGCTGCGAGGGGCCAAGACGCGCCCTTGCGTCTCGCTGGTCGAGGGTCCGCGCACGAGGGGCGCGACGGCGGTCGCTATGAGCCACACGGTGAGGGCAATCACCGCAGGCAGTGCGGGCACGAGCAGCCGGGTGTAGGGATGATAGAAGGGAGTCAGCACCAAAAACGCACCGGCCCAGACGGCGAAGAAGATTTCGCACCAGCGCCCCCAGATGAGTGCGGGTGCGATGGCGAAAGCGGCCAAAATGAACAGCGTGGCATCGCCCCCGCTGACGGCAATGGCGCCTAAACCGCAGATGACCACCAGAACGGCCATGCCCGAACGTGCCTGCGGGCCGGTTCGTCGATGCGCCGGCGGCACCCGTCGGGCGAAATACCCTCCGGCGACGGCAGACGCAAGCAACGTAATCAACCAGCCGTAGTGTCGAAACGCCGAGAGCGATGTCCAGAGGCGTGCCGCCCGCGGTGGCCAATCGTCGAGGCGGCCGACGTAGCGAAGGTGGTTGCGAGTGACGGCCGCATATCCGCCCGGATAGGTTTGTTCCACGTAACGATACCAGGGAGCAAAACAGCCGACTGCCACCAGGGCGGCCACAAACAGGGCCACGATCATGGCCGGCCGCGCGAAGCTCGGTTTGCCGTCGGTATCACCGCGATCGAGCAGCGACCCGCGCAGTGCCACGATGAGCCAGGTGGTCGCGGCCATGGCGAGCAACATCCAGCCGTTGTATTTGGTGTTCCATGCCGCGCCGGTCGCCAGTCCCACGCCGATGGCCCATGCCGCCAAGGGGCCGAGTTGTGTCGCTCGGCCGCTGGCCCGCGGCTGCGGTGCGGTGGTCGCCATTTGGCTCAGCAGATAGCCGCCCAAGACGAAGAAGAACGTGAGGGTCACATCGGTCAAGGCCATGCGCGAAAAGGCGACGTGCAGGTCGCTGGCGGCCAGGAGTCCGGCGCCCGCCAATGCCAGCCAGTCGTCGTAGAGCCGCCGCAGCCAGTAAAAGTAGATGACCACCGTGGCGACACCCACGGTTGCCGAGAGGTAGATGCCCATGATCGGCCAGGGCGTTTGCGTGATGCCGAAGGCGGCGGCCACCATCCACGGCAGCAGCGGCGGGGCCTGTAGCGGCTGCGAAAGAGGAAAGTGCCACAGCCCGTTGAGCCACACTCCGAACGCACCCGAGACCAGCACCCCCTCGTCGAAATGAGCCAGCGAAAGCTGCCCGATGTCTGCCCAGCGCAGCGCCACCGCGACGGCGATCATTGCAGCGAGTCGCAGCTTGGAATTCACGGCATTGGCGTCAACGGGACTAATGCTTACCACCTGGTGCGGGGAGGAACGAACCTCCCTTGATTGCCACAAGTGCCTTTCGCATTAACAACTTACAGCGCCGGAGAGAAAACACCAGACTGCTAGCACTCCGGTGCTAGCATCCCCCAGAGCGAAGCATTACAATCACGTGGCCGGATTGGATAATCGGACACCGAAGGGGATTCGGCGAAATGTGGGTCGCGCAAGGAGAAGGATGATGAGTGCGACGAAGACAGGCACCGTGGTGCAAGTTCTCGATCTGGACGTGGCCATCATTGAATCGCTGCCTGAATCCGTGTTGTCGGAGTTGATTGGCTTTCTCGAGTATGACAATCGGCTGGCCTGCGAAGACCAGCAGGGGCGCAGCAGGGCCATCATCGAGAGCGTCGCGGACAAGACGCGAGCGTGACCGGGCGGCCTTTCGGCCATCGCCCCGGTCGCATGTGCTGGGCGCGGCCCGTGCCTTCGCGCGCCCGCAGGCGTGCGTTACCTTGCACCCCTCGGCGACGTTTCCGCGTTGCTGCACTATACTTCACGCGGCCGAGAATAAGATGTTTTGCCGCGAGGAAAAACGGTGGCTGGGGCAGAGCTTGGCCAGATAGCGGCTGGCGACTTCAACAGCGTGACGGCCAAGCGATGCCCCGGTGCGTCCAACCGGGGCATCGCCTGGCCGCCGAGATGAACGGAGTGCCAGCCTCCACCTGGCCCGGCTCTGCCCCAGCCACCGCCGATGTCTCATTCCCGGCCGCGTGAAGTATAACTGAACAAGCAAGCCGCTCCATGATCACGCTCGTCACCGGCGCCACCGGGCTGGTAGGCAACAATGTCGTCCGTCTGCTGCTCGAGCGCGGCCATCGCGTGCGCGTGCTGGGCCGAACGGGTTCGGACTCCCGACCGCTGGCCGATCTTGACGTGGAGCGCGCGACCGGCGATATCCGCGATGCGGATTCCTTGCGGGCAGCATGCCGCGGCGTGGGCCGTGTGATTCATGCCGCCGCCCGCGTTCACATCGGTTGGAGCGGACTCGCCGAACAGCGGGCAGTCAATGTCGAGGGGACTCGCAACGTCGCCTTGGCTGCCCGTGACGCGGCGGCGAGGCTGGTCCATGTTTCGACGGTCGACACGATGGGTCGCGGCACGCGGCAATGTCCGGCCGATGAAGAAACGCCGCTTGGGCGCCACGTCGAGTGCCCCTATGTCGTGACCAAGCGCGAGGCGGAAAAGCTCGTGCTCGAACTGGTGCCGCAAGGACTGGACGCCGTCATCGTGAACCCGGCCTACATGCTCGGGCCCTGGGACTGGAAGCCCTCGAGCGGACGCATGCTGCTGGCGGTGGCCCGCGGACAAGGGTTCGCCGCGCCGCCCGGCGGCAACGACTTTTGCGACGTCCGCGACGTGGCGGCGGGAATTCTGGCGGCGGCGGAAACGGGCATCGCCGGTCGCCGCTATATCTTGGGCGGCCACCCCCTGTCGTATTACGAAGCCTGGTCGCTGTTCGCCGAGATCACCGGACGCCGCCGACCGATGCGCGTCATGCGAGTGCCCGTCGTTCACATGTTGGGCGCTTTGGGAAGTTTGTGGGGACGAATCACTGGCCGCGAGCCCGACCTGAATCGCGCAGCGGCGGCAATGTCGGTGATGGAGCACCACTTTTCCGCCGAGCGAGCGGTCCGCGAGCTCGGCTACCAAATGCGTTCCGTTCGCGAGACCGCCGTGGCGGCCTGGGAATGGTTTGTCGGTCATGGCTACGCGCGTCTGTAGGGAACCTACCCACGTTCCCTATTCCTTCGGCGCGGTCCGCATAACAATCCGCTTCGCTGGAACGTGAGAATTTCTCTAGCCGTAACAACCGCTACGGCGATGACAGATGAGTACGGCTTTACGATTGTGTCGGGGGAACTATGCGGGTTTGGTTGCGTTGGAGCTTGCTTCTGGTTGCGACGGCGGCCGCGGTGGGGTGCTCCCATCAGGGCCGGCGTCGGCCGGTGGCGGCGACCGGCAGTCTGCCGCTGGAAGCGACCTTGCCCACCACCCGCATTCACGGCCAGCCGTTCGACGACCGCAACGTCGGCACGCTCGCCGAAGTCGACGACGCGCTGCGACCGTCGCTACCGCAACCTGCAGCCTACCGGGCACTCTCGGCCGAGCAGTGCCAATGCTTGGCGGTCAAGGCTTCGTCGGAAGGCGACAGCATGGCCAGCGAACGCCGCGCGTTGACGATCACGGCTGCGCCCCACGGCCTTTCGGAAGACGAGCGGCTGAAGATCCAGGTGCTTTGGGCCAGCGAGTTGGAAGCCCGTAACCATTCGGCGGCGGAGGCGCTGACCACCTATTACCACATCGCCCAGGCAGAGGCGGACCGCCCCATCCTGGCCAAGAGCTTGCAGGAGATCGACGACGCGCTCGCCAATGTGGGCCGACTGCGGCAGCACGGCGTGCAGGTGCCTTTCGACGACGGCGAACTGAAGCGGCAACGGCTGGCCTTGCTCGACAAGCAGCTTGAGCTTACCGGCCAGCTCGACCAGCTCAACGCAAAGCTCGTGCAGCTTTTGGGACTGAGCACGCCGGAAGTTCGGCCGCGACTATGGCCGACGGCCGACTTGACGGTCGTGGTTGCTCCCTCCGACATCGACCTGGCGGTGGCGGTGGGCGTTGCGACGCGTCCGGAGCTGCGGCTGCTGTCGTCGCTGCGCTCGTCGCTGAAGGCCAAAAACGTCGCCATCACTCGCGGCGTGGTGGGCGGAGCGAGCACCCTTGTCGGCTCGCAGAGCAAGTTCACCGGTCTGGTGTCGCTCTTGGACTTCCCCGCGATACTCGGACAACGCCGGGCAAATCGACGCGAGCTGCCCACCCGCCAGCGGCAATTGGCGGAGCATTACGAGCAACGCCGGCGGGAGGTGACGGCGGAGATTCAGCAGGCCGTGCTCGAAGCCGAATCGAGCTTGCGGCGGACGGCCGTCGAGAAAGAAACGGTCGTCGCTTGGCGCGCCCAGCTCGACGAGCTTGCCGAGAAGAAGCGGATCGACGAGGCCACTTTTGTCGACATCACACGGGCCCGGCTGCGGCGGCTGGAGGCGGAAAGCGACGAGATCGAGCAAATCGTCGCCTGGAAAATCGCGCTGGTGAAAGTCAAAGAGGCGCAGGGCGTGCTCGTCACCGAGTGCCAAGGCGCGCATTGCGGATTTCTCGATTTCCCGGTGATTCACGAGACGAGCGGCGGTCCGACGGCGGAATTCCATACACCGGAAGACGGCTTGCCGGAACCGCCGCGCGACGCAGCCGACACGGATGAGACTGACGAGGAACCTGTGCTGAAGAATCTCGGCGATCCGGTCTCGGTCCTCAAGTCGGCGGCCGTGCCGACGACAGGAGCGGGCGGCACGCCCAGCCAAGGACCGCGGGGGGACACGTCGATCGGCGAGTCGGATCTGCCGGACATGGCCGTGGAACCGCCGCAGGCGGACGAGACGGTGAACCCCTGAGGGTCGTAGGGTAGGACCAGCTCGCTTGCGAGCGCCGGCCCACCATGTTCAGGCGTCAGGCAACGTCGTCACATCGCGCCGACGCGTCGAGGCACCACGTCCCACAGCGCGGCGTCCACGCCGCGCCTGACGGTTGCCAATCGCTGCTCGTCGTGGTCAGGTCGCCCCGCTGGTTTCGGTTGCCGCGGGCTCGGGCGGCAATTTTTTGACTTCGAACTTGCGAAACTCCGCAAGTGTTGTGCGTGAGCAAAATCAAGACGCCATCGGTGCCAAAGCGCGAACGAACGACCACGCGATTCATGTCAATCCTCAAGTTTTTAATGCGATGGAACCCCACGCAATTATAACCGGCGATCTGGAACCGGCATTCAACCACAAAGAGCACCAGGACCGCAAAGGCGTTCCTGCCCTTCTTCGTGTTCTTTGTGCCCTTGGACCATAACCGAAAGCCGTCGGCCGCCAGCTTGCCCGTTCGTCGCACAGCACCGCCAAGCTGACCACTTCTCGATGATACAACTTGTAGGCCGAAGTGTTGTCGTCGAACATCCGCCGCGAGAACTCTTTTTCGTAAAAACCCTGAATCTCGACGTGAATGAACAACCAGCACTCCCCGCCGTCTTTGAGCCAGACCTTGAAGAGCATGTCCGCGACTTGCTTTCCAGCCCGAGCGCGGCGGATGATCTGCTGAAACTCCTTGTCGAGTGCTTCGTAACCGCGTGTCCAGTCCATATCGGCATCGATTTGCGGGAAGAAGAAGGCGAGGAACCATTGGAGATACTCCGAGACGTGGCAACGCTTCCACCCGGCCGTTCGCGCTTCTGGCAAATCGGCGGCCCGCGCGCCAGTGGCCGGTAAAGCTTCGCCGAACTCGGTACGCGGGCCCCGTACACCAACCCGAAGCGCCAGCGAGGAACGTGAAAAGGCGGCAAAACCTCGCTTGCGCTTCGGGTTCGTGTGAAAATGGGAACGGGTTCGGCGAAGCTTTACAGTGGCCGCGCCGGAACTCATTATCGTCGAAGAGATTGCGCGGCTGCCACGGAACGCATCGATATCCGCTTATGCAAGCGCTCCAGCGGGGCACGTTTCGAAGCGGCATTGCGCAGTCGGCCATCTTCGACCGTTGCCCGCCGCCGCGAACTTGACCGGCAAATTTAGGAGGCTGCCCGCTTTTTTGGAAGGGCCTAAGCAAAGTAACCGGGTTCCCTGTGACGGCAAGCTTTGGGCAGTTGGAACAGTATTTGCTACGGTCGCCTGCTTTGCAGGTCGGCGAGATTCGATTTAAGGGGTCGAAATCTATGCAAAAACGACAAACCGATGGCCGAGTAAGCCCGAATCAAGGGGCGCCGTTAACCTGCGGCGGAGAAGCACAGCTCCGCCAACTGCTCGAGAAACTTCCTGTGGCGGCCTACACGTGCGACGAGTCGGGCCAGATCACGTGTTTTAATGACCAAGCGGTCAGGCTCTGGGGACGAGCGCCCAAGTTGTGCGCCACGGTCGATCGTTTTTGCGGGTCGTTCAAGCTGTTTGCAGCGGACGGGTCGCAGATTTCCCACAACCGATGCTGGATGGCGTTGGCCCTGCAGAACGGCAAGCAATACAAGGGAGAGGAAATCATCATTGAACGGCCCGATGGCACGCGCACGACGGCACTGGCCTATGCCCATCCGGTATTTGACGAATCAGGCAAGCTTGCCGGCGCTGTGAATCTGCTGGTTGACATCAGCGACCGCAAAAGCGGCGAACAGGCCCAGTTGCTGCTCTCAGAGATCGTCAATTCATCGGACGACGCCATCATCAGCAAGACGCTCGACGGGCGCATACTTTCCTGGAACGCGGCGGCCGAGCGGCTCTTCGGCTATTCTGCCTCCGAGGCAATTGGGCTGTCGATTACGCTGATCATCCCTCCCGGTCGGCAAGGTGAAGAACCGGAGATCCTGGCGAAGCTTCGCAGGGGAGAACGAATCGATCACTTCGAGACCGTCCGCCAGACCAAAGACGGGCGGATGATCGACATTTCGCTCACCATCTCGCCGCTGCGCGATCGCTCGGGCAAAATCGTCGGGGCCTCGAAGATCGCGCGGGACATCACCGCGCAAAAGCAAATCCAGGCAGCGCTGAACCGCGCGAATCAGCGGAAAGACGAGTTCCTGGCAACCCTGGCGCACGAGCTGCGAAATCCGTTGGCACCCCTTAGCCACGCCTTGCACCTATTGAGACTCTCGAACGACCACGCCCCGGCGGCCGAGCGCATCCAACAGATCATGGAGCAGCAAGTCCAGCATCTGGTGCGGTTGGTCGACGACCTGTTAGATACCTCACGCATCACCAGCGGCAAGATCGAGCTGCGCAAGCAACCGGTCCAATTTGCCTCCATCGTGGCCGACGCCGTTGAGACGAGCCGCCCGCATATCAACGCAGCCGGCCTGCAATTGGCCCTCCGCCTGCCCCCCGAACCGATCACACTGGAGGTCGATGCCGTGCGCATCGGTCAGGTCATCACCAATCTGCTCAACAATGCCGCTAAGTACACGCCGGCCGGCGGCCAGATTTGGCTGGCGGCGTGGCAAAACGACCGAGAAGTCGTCTTGTCGGTGCGCGACTCAGGCGTCGGCATACCAGCCGATATGTTGACTCGCGTCTTCGATCTGTTCGCGCAAGTGGATACGACGCGGCAGCGCGCGCAAGGCGGCCTGGGCATTGGGCTGACGCTCTGCAAGAAGCTGGTCGAGATGCACGGCGGCCGTATTGAAGCCCGTAGTGAGGGCTGCGACAAAGGGAGCGAGTTTGTCGTGATGCTGCCGGCAGCGAAGCCACTGCCGCCTGTGACCATACCGAACCGTACACCGCAACGCTCCCGAACGTCGTTGGCCACGCGCCGCATTTTGGTCGTGGACGACATGCGCGACGCGGGGTATATCCTCGGCAAGTTGCTGGAAAGCTTAGGCCAGCAGGTTCAAACGGCGCACGACGGCACTTCGGCTTTGGAGGCGGCGCGGCGAGAACCCCCGGAAGTGGTTATCTCTGACATCGGCATGCCCGACATGGACGGGTATGAATTGGCGCGGCGCATGCGCGAGATGCCCGAGCTGAAGGGCGCGGTCTTGGTCGCTCTCACCGGCTACGGTCAGGAACCTGATCGGCGACGTGGAGCAGAAGCCGGCTTCGACCAATATCTGATCAAACCGGCAGACATCCAGGCACTGCACGACCTGTTGGCGTCGTTGTCGGACCCGCGGCCGGTGCCTTCCTAAGGCGAACGGGCCCGAACGGCAACGCCGGCGTAGGCCGGCGTAGGCCGGCGTAGGCCGGCGTAGGCCGGCGACGCCACACGCTTCATCGCCGGAGGGCTGCCATTAAGCTGGCTGACTCCTTCATTAGCTCGTAAACGGAAATTCGGATCGGTTGACGATCGAGACGCCCGGAAACGTGGTCGCGATTGGACCTCATGGATTCGGTGGATTCTCACCTGATTTCTTGACCGTCTCCTTTTGCTCGATCTGCGTGGTTCCACCTGGACCCTGCACCGTCTCGGTACGTTTCGTGGCGGCCTTGTCGCTGCAACCGGCCGTAACGACCGACGCAAGCGAGACCAGCAGGGCGAACGAAATCAGACGTTTCATTGCTAACCTCCCAATGGCTTGATAGCGGAAAGATATTCGTCGGCGGCAACCAGTTCGTCGACTCCGCGCCAGCATGAGCATTTCGCGTGCCGACGCCCCCCGAGCTATGCGAGGCTACAGGCACTTCGGGGACGCATCGTCAAAGGCATGCTTGTTGCCGGTGTCGCCAAATCATTGGCCTTCGCAACGGCCTGTTGGCGCGTCGTAGAACGCGCGGTTCATTGTCGGCGCAAGCGCGCCCTAAATTCAAAGGAGGAACACGTGGCAGCATCATCTTGGTTCGGAAAAATGTTGGGGATGTCTCTGACGCTCGACAACCTGCAGGATCTGCTGATTCAGCAGCTAGAAGACCTGTATAGCGCGGAAGACCAACTCGTCTCGGCGTTGCCGAAGATGGCAGAGGCAGCGTTCGGATCTCAGCTCAAATCGGCCTTCCGGACGCACTTGCAGGAAACAGAACGTCAGAAAGAACGGCTGGAACGGGTCTTCCACATGCTCGGCCATGAGCCGACGTCTGAGAAGTGCCAGGCGATGGCGGGTTTGATCACCGAAGGTGAAGAGATCATCCAGGCCAGCGGCGATCCAGAGGTGAAAGATGCCGCGCTGATCGCTGCGGCACAACGGGTGGAGCATTACGAGATCGCCGGCTACGGCTGCGCTCGTACTTTTGCCCGGCACTTGCACCGCGACGACGTGGCGGGCCTGCTCCAGGAAACGCTGGAAGAAGAAAGCCGCACTGACGATCTCTTAACGGAGATTGCCGAGCGCGCCGTTAATCCAGTGGCCGCGCACGCATGACGCAGAGTCAGGCCGCGAGCAACGCGAGTCTGACGGCTGGCCGGTTCGCCTCAGGGCGGCCGGCCGGCTGAAGCGGCCAGCAGCGTCAGGCGGCACGTCTCTTGCAACCCTGGCACGTCGCTCACGGTTATTGACCCAGGAGGTTTCCATGGTCCGCAAAAAGAAAGTGCGATACGCGGTCGTCGGGCTGGGCTATTTCTCTCAGGCCGCGGTATTGCCCGCCTTTTCACGTGCTAAGAACTCGGAATTAGCCGCGCTCGTCTCCGGTGACGCGTCGAAGCTGAGCGAGCTAGGCGACAAGTACGGAGTCGAGTTTCGATCATCGTACGACGACTTCGACCACCTGCTTTCTGTCGGCCAGGTCGACGCGGTATACATCGCCTTACCGAACAACATGCACTGCGAATACACCTTGCGCTCGGCGAAACAACGTGTTCACGTACTCTGCGAAAAGCCGATGGCCGTGACTGAGGACGAATGCCGTCAGATGATTCGCGCCTGCGACGAGAATCGCGTCATCCTGATGATTGCCTATCGCCTCCATTTCGAGGCGGCCAATCTCAAATGTGTCGAGGTCGCTAAGTCGGGCCAGCTTGGCGACCTCCGTTTTTTTAGTTCCGATTTCGGCCAGCAAGTAACGGAAGGGAATATCCGGCTGAAGCGCGACTTGGGTGGCGGCACGCTTTACGATCTGGGCGTCTACTGCATGAACGCCGCGCGCTACCTGTTCCGCGACGAGCCGACGGAGGTTTTCGCCTTCAGTGCAAATAACGGTGAACTGCGGTTTCGCGAGGTCGATGAAATGACGAGCTGTGTTATGCGGTTCCCCAACGAGCGGTTCGCGACATTTACGACCAGCTTCGGCGCGACCGACGTCGACACCTTCCAACTGGTCGGAACGAAAGGCCGGTTGCGGCTCGACCCCGCCTACGACTTTCATTCCAAGTTGATACTGACCACGCAGATTGACGGCGGCAACAAACAGCAAAGTTTTGCGAAGCGCGACCACGTGGCGGCTGAATTGGTTTATTTCTCGAATTGCGTCCTGAACGATATGCCGCCCGAGCCCGATGGCTGGGAGGGGTTGGCCGACGTGCGAATCGTGCGGGCACTTTATCAATCAGCCGATACGGGTCGGCCCGTCCGACTGGAGCCCTTCGACCGCCCGCGACGTCCCAACGCACAACAGCAGATCGACCGCCCGGCGAGTTGGTTCAAACCCGATTTGATCCATGCTGAAAGCCCGTCGGGCACAAGCTGAGTCGATGGCTATGCCATGTGCAAGACACGGGTGGCCAAGGGCTCTCGCTCGCGGCATCGGATTTGCACAAGGGAGGCGACCGGTTTTTTCCAATCAAGAGCACCACGCGAGCAACGCATGGTAGACAGCGCCGATAAGCGAATTGGCGTGGTGGTCATCACGCATAACCGTCGACCCGAGTTGTTGCGCACGCTAGAACGGCTAACGGCGCTGGACGAGCGACCGCAAATCGTGGTCGTCGATAACGCATCGTCGGACGATACGTGTGCCGCGGTCGCGAGGTGTTATCCGCAAGTTACGGTGCTTGCTCAGAGCCGGAATCTCGGAACCGCCGCCCGCACGATGGGCGTGCGCCATTTAGATACTCCCTACGTCGCCTTGTGCGACGACGACGCCTGGTGGGAGAACGGTTCGTTGCGCTTGGCCGCCGATCTGTTCGATTGCTACTCCCGCGTCGGATTGCTCAATGCCCGAGTTTTAGTGGGCGACGAAGGCGGCTTGGATCCCACCTGCGTGGCCATGGCCGAAAGTCCGCTGGCGACCGATATCGACCTGCCCGGGCCTTCGCTGCTGGGTTTTTTGGCGGGAGCATCTGCGGTACGGAAGACCGCGTTTCTGGAGTGTGGCGGCTTTGAGTCGCAGTTGTTTCTCGGCGGCGAAGAGCAATTGCTGGCCGTCGATCTGGCCAGCCACGGCTGGCACTTGTGCTATGTTCCCGAGTTGGTCGTGCGGCATTTTCCGTCGGAAATCCGTGACGCCCGCAACCGCCGTCGCAACGAGCTGCGTAACGCCTTGTGGTTTACCTGGCTGCGGCGTCCCTGGCCGACGGCACTGCGCCGCAGTTTGCGACTGACGCGAGAAGCGCCACCGCAAATCGCGATCGAGGGCGTCACACGGGCGATGGCAGGCTTGCCGTGGGTCTGGAGGCGCCGGCGAGTTGTCCCCCCACAAGTTGAACGCGGCCTCTGTCAACTCGATGCCTGGCAGGCAGAGCATGTTTTATCATCATGACATCACCGGCGCCGGATTGCCGGTGGGCACCGTATCATTGACCTACGATGACGGACCCGGCAAAGACACGATTGCGCTTGCGCGCTATTTGCACGACGAGGGCATCAGGGCCACCTTCTTCGTCGTCGGCCAGCATGTCTTGCAGTCTCGAAATGCGCTCGGAGTTCTAAAGGGTCTCGGCCATCTGATCGGCAACCACACTTATACTCATGCCGGACTCGTCGACCTGGTGGCCTCCGGCGGCGATCCTGTGGCGGAATTAACGCGGACCGATCAACTGATCCGCTCCTATGTCGGCGAGACGGTTTATTTCCGGCCGCCTTACGGTAGTTGGCGCTCGAAGGGCAAACTCGTCCTGGAAGGTAGCGGTGTTTCCGTTGTGGCCAACATCTTGAATTCCAGTGGCCGTTTCGCCGACTACCTGGGCCCGATTATGTGGAACGTCACCGGCGGCGATTGGGGTTTCTGGGAGCGGGCGGAGTCCGTCAACGGTTGCCTGGCCGGCTACGTGGAAGAAATCGAACGCCTGCAACGAGGGATCGTGCTCATGCACGACAGCTCCGAGACCCCGGAGTTCGCTGCGCGAAATCAGACATTCGAATTGACGAAGCGGCTGGTGCCCGAACTGCGGCAGCGAGGATTTCGTTTCGTCGGACTCGATGCGGTCCCCGTCGTCGTCCAGTCCGTTGCGGCCGGATTATTCGCCGGCCCACAATAACCCGAAGCGTAAGCAAAGGCAATCTTAAATTAGAAATCGGCCATCGTGCATCTTGCCTGCCTCCGCACTCTTGCCCCGCTTCGAAGTCGCTGAGATAATTTGCGCATTGGTGAAGGCTTTTCGCGACCTTTGCCTGCTCGAACAGATCTGACCCTCTCGGAACTTTCTCCTTTCAGTACCCTCAGCCGGCCGGTTCGCCTGAGCGAGCGGTGCCGTAGCGGGCTGGCGGTGGTGCTTTGATGTGGGCAAGGGGCCTCAGCCGGTCAGAACGGCGGTCCAGGGTGGACCGTCTGCGCGCGGTTGGCACGTGGCCTGGCTTGCATTGACTCGCTTCCGGGCACGAGTAAGAATCACGGCCTCTGTTTCACGACGCGAACGGGATGGGCTATGGAATACGGTAAGTTGAGCCGCGCGTTGCGGCTCTCGATTGGCGAAGGCGCCTTGGCATGCGCCATGGGCACCTTGACAGGCGGGGTTTTTCTCACCGGCTTTGCGCTGGCGCTGGGGGCCACGCGGTTTCAGATCGGGCTTTTGGCTGCCATGCCCGCCTTGGCTAACTTTGCGCAACTGCTCGGCGCCTGTGCCATCGAGCGCACCGGTCGGCAAAAAGCGGTCTGTCTGGGCGCACTGTCGCTTAGCCGCGTGGTGTGGATGACGGTTCTCTTGACACCGCTGTTTGCCTTCGCGGGCGCCGGCTCGTGGCTGGTTTGGGCGCTGATCGCGGTGCAGGCCGCGTCGAGTGCGCTGAATGCCATCGGCGGCGTCGGTTGGTTGTGCTGGATCAGGGATCTCGTGCCCGAGACCGTTCGCATCGGCTTCCTCAGCCGCCGTAACCAGATCGACACGGTATTGGCCCTCACGTTGAGCATCGCCGGCGGCGCGTTCGTCGATTGGTGGGGCGCCGGTCACCCCGGTTCGCAGGGGGGATTTGTTCTGGTGTTCGCCGCGGCCATGGCTTGCGGATGGACTTCGCTGGCCATGATGAGCCGCATTCCGGAAGTTGCCAAAGAAGAGCCGGCCGATGAATCGCGTCCGCCGCTGGGCCGGCTGTTCCTCGCCCCGTTGCGCGAAACGAATTTCCGCCGCGTGCTGGGGTTCTACGCTTTCTGGAATCTGGCGGTCAATCTGTCGGCGCCGTTTTTCGCCGTTTACATGCTGGAAAAAATGGGGCTGCCCTTCTGGTACGTGACCGTGCTTTGCACGTTGTCGAGCGTGTGCGGCCTGGCGGCAAACCGTTTCTGGACGCGGCTGAGCGAAAAGTTTGGCCACCGTCCGGTGATCTTCCTGGCCACGCTCGGCGACGCTCTTTATCCGCTGTGGTGGCTGTTTGCCAGTCCGCCGTGGTCGTGGCTGTTGATACCGATTCACTGCTCCGGCGTGTTCAGCGCGCCGTTGGCCGTGGGACCGAACAATCTGGTACTTAAGCTTTCGCCCGCGCGAAATGCGTCGCCTTACATGGCGGTGTTCAATGCCGTGGTCGGACCCGCGACGGCGTTGGCCACCATACTGGGTGGCTACTTAGCCGGCGCGTTCGGCGGCTGGGAACGGTCGGTCGGACCGCTTTCGCTGGGCGGATTGCAGTTGGTGTTCCTCGTTTCGGCCGTGGGGCGCCTGTCGAGCCTGGTGTTGTTGTGGCGCATCTCCGAACCTCGGGCGGCCTCCATCGGCCGACTCCTGAGAGTGCTGCAACGACTCGCCGTGAGCCGTCCTTCAAGCTGGTTGCCAACTCTGAACTGGAATTGGAGCGTTGCTCGGTCGCGCAAGCGCCTGGCGTCAGCGGCGCCGATTGCGGGTCGCGCCGCCTTGGGGGCGAATTCCGACGCCGAACCCGCCGATGCGGCTGTTCCCACGCTCTCGGCGGCTTAAAGGCGTGGAACGGAATTGATTGGGTTTTGGGCAAGGTGAACGGACCGAATTCCGTTCTACAGCCGATTTCGTCCTCAACAGCAAAAACGGCAAAAAAGGGTGGCTGCCCAGCGGCCACGGTGGCGTTGTCGTCGCCACCTTACCGACTTTGCCGGGCGGGCCCGTCGTCATTCCCGCCGGCCCTCATGACCGCACAAAACTCGCGGCACGGTGGCCTTCGGTGGTTTTTTTTAAGCCGGAACATGCTTTGCGAAGCGAGCGACCCGATCTCGGGCCGGTCGGCGGTCCAATCGCCTTTGCACTTTGGGATACACACGGGCCTTTGTCATGGAAGTCTGCACAAATCGGCAGTGGCGGTTTGGCGATCCACCACCGCAACGGGTGGCGGTTTTGCGCGCATTGCAGTTGGGCGACTTGTTGTGTGCTGTTCCTGCGTTGCGAGCCTTGCGGCGCGCCCTGCCGCAGGCACACATCACACTGATATGCCTGCCTTGGGCGCGCGCTTTTGTCGACCGCTTTGACGAGTATCTCGACGACTTTCTGGAGTTTCCGGGCTTTCCGGGATTGCCGGAACGAACGTTCGACGTCGAGCAGTTTCCCGAGTTTCTAGCAGCTGCGCACCAGCGCAGGTTCGATCTGGCGATTCAGCTCCATGGCAGTGGCTCGTTTGTCAATCCGTTGCTGCTGTTACTCGGAGCGCGCTTCAACTCCGGATACTATCTGCTCGGCGAATGGTGCCCAGACCCGGAACGCTTCTTTCCGTACCCCAACGACCTGCCGGAGGTGCGACGTCACTTGGCGTTGATGGAATTCCTCGGTGCCCCGGCGTGCGGCGACCATTTGGAGTTTCCGCTCCGCGAAAACGACGCTGACGAACTGCGCGGGATCGACGAAGCCCGTTCGCTCGTTCCCGGCCAGTATGTGTGCATTCATCCGGGCGCTCGCTACGCCAGCCGGCGCTGGGGCGCCGAACGATTTGCGGCGGTCGCCGACGGGCTGGTGCGGCGGGGATTCCATGCCGTGATCACGGGTTCCGCTTGGGAAGCCGAGCTGGCTCGCGACGTCGAGCGCGCTATGCACGAGCCAGCCGTCAATCTGGCGGGCCGCACCACGCTGGGCTCGTTGGCCGCACTCCTCGCGGGCGCGCGGCTGTTGATTTCCAATGACACGGGAGTTGCGCACGTCGCGGCGGGGCTCAATCTACCGAGTGTCGTCGTGGTGACCGGCTCTGATCCGCATCGTTGGGCGCCTCTCGACACACGCTTGCACCCGACCGTCTCGCATCAGGTCGCGTGTCAACCGTGTGAACATGTGGTGTGCCCCATCGGCCATCCCTGCGCGACGGACTTGATGTCGGAGCGAGTTTTGCAGGCGGCCGAACGGGTTCTCCGGCGACTCACGCCAGCGTCGCCTCAGGCTAAAAGTCGTGTTCCGTCTAAGGCCGCCTCGTGCGGCGCCGCTCGATCAGCAAGCGTTTAGGAGCCGTCATGCGTCGACTGCGAGTTCTCACCTGGCACATTCACGGGAATTACTTGTGGTACCTGTCGCAGGCGCGCCACGACTTCTATTTGCCCGTCAAGACGACGCGCGAGCCGGGCTATGGCGGCCGCGGCCGCACGTTTCCCTTTGGCGCCAACGTACACGACGTGCCGGCCGACGAAGTCCGTTATCGACAATTCGACTGCATCTTCTTCCAGCACAGAAACAACTGGGAACGGGACCAGCACGAACTTCTGTCGGGCGAGCAGCGGCGCTTGCCGCGCGTTTACCTGGAACACGACCCGCCGCTAGAGAATCCGACGGACCAGAAGCATTGGGTGGACGATCCCGATGTGTTGTTGGTTCATGTCACGCCTTTCAATCGCCTGATGTGGGATTGCGGTCGCACACCCACTCGTGTGATCGAGCATGGCGTGCTCGTGCCCGACCACGTTCGTTACAGCGGTGAAATCGACCGCGGCATTGTGGTGATCAATCATCTGGCCAGCCGCGGACGGCGGCTGGGGCCCGATGTTTTTCTGGCGGCTCGCGAGCAAGTGCCGCTCGATCTGGTCGGCATGGCGGCGGAAGAGCTCGGCGGTTTGGGCGAGATTCAGCCAACCGAGTTACCGGCGTTTGAATGCCGCTACCGCTTCTTCTTCAATCCGATTCGCCACACCAGCCTGGGTTTGGCGGTTTGCGAAGCGATGACGCTGGGCATGCCGATCATCGGCCTGGCCACGACCGAAATGGCCACGGCCGTGCAGAACGGCGTATCGGGATATGTCGACACGAACCTGGACCGGCTCGTCGAACAAATGAACAACCTGCTGCGCGATCCCCTGGAAGCGCGGCGATTGGGTGACGGGGCGCGCGAATGCGCAAAAGATCGCTTTGACATTCGACGTTTTGCTCGCGATTGGGAGCATACTCTGTCCGAAGCGGTGGGCGTAAGCGTGGGGCGCGGAAGCTCAAGTGAACCCGCCCCCTGTGGCGTTCGTTGAAACGAGCCTGTTGTTTCATGGGAGAAGTCCGATGCACCGACGTATTGCAATGATCAGTGAACACGCCTCGCCGCTCGGCTGCCTGGGCGGTGTCGATAGCGGCGGGCAAAACGTCTATGTGGCCCAGGTCGCAAAGCATCTGGCCGTCTCGGGCTATTCCGTCGACATCTTTACCCGGCGCGACGATGCTGCGTTGCCGGAAGTCGTTACCTGCCGGCCGGGCGTGCGCGTGATCCATGTGCCGGCCGGGCAGCCGCGCTTTGTGGCCAAGGAGGAGTTGCTCCCCTTCATGGACGAGTTCGGCCAACAGATGCTCCGCTTCTGCGACAGGTGTTCTGTTGAATACGATCTGATTCACGCGCACTTCTGGATGTCGGGACTGGTGGCCGCGGAAATCAAGCGCCGTCGCGGACTGCCGTTCGTCATGACGTTTCACGCTCTGGGGCGCGTTCGCCGTCAGCACCAACGAAACGCGGATCGTTTTCCCGATGAACGGATCGCCATTGAGCATCGCCTGATGGCCGCGGCCGATTGCCTGATCGCCGAATGCCCGCAAGATGAAGAGGACCAGGTTCGCTTGTACGGCGCCAACCGTCGCAAGATTCGCCGCGTCCCCTGCGGATTCGACAAGGCCGAGTTATGGCCCGTCGCCAAATCGCGGGCGCGAAAACATTTGGGGCTCGATACCGACGAGCGCATCGTGTTGCACGTGGGGCGGATGGTTCCACGGAAGGGCGTCGATGACACGGTGCGAGGATTTGCCCGCTATGTTTCAGCACGCCCATCCGCCGCCCGACTGATAATCGTTGGCGGAGACTCCGACAATCCCGATCCGTCGCTGACGCCCGAAATTGGCCGGCTGCAGTCGATCGCCGAGGAAGAAGGCGTATCTGATCGGGTGTTGTTCGTCGGGCGAAAAGGTCGGGCGGAGCTGAAGTACTTCTACAGCGCCGCTGATGTGTTTGTTACCACACCCTGGTACGAACCTTTCGGCATTACGCCGATTGAAGCAATGGCTTGTGGAACGCCGGTCATCGGCGCGAATGTGGGCGGCATTAAATTCAGCGTTCGCGATGGACAAACCGGCTACCTCGTTCCTCCCCACGATCCCGACGCGCTCGGTGAGCGGCTGGCTTATCTTCTCGATCGCTCCGAGCTGCTGAGCCGTTTGTCCAAACAGGCCATCGAGCGCGTCAACCGGCTTTTCACCTGGCAGCGCGTCAGCTCGCAGATTGCCGAAGTCTACGAAGAAGTGCTCGGCTCGCGATTGGCGGCCATGCACCCCGCCGCGGAGCTTACGGCGGCGAGCTTCGGTTACCGGGCCGCGGCAGGAGGGTAACCGATGGAGCAACCCGCCATCTTTCTCGACAAGGACGGTACGCTTCTCGACGACGTGCCTTACAATGTCGAGCCGCGTTTGATGCGACTGGCGCCTCGGGCCGGTGAAGCGTTGCGGCTGCTCTCTCCGCACTTCCGGCTGATTGTGGTGTCGAACCAGTCGGGCGTGGCGCACGGATACTTCGCCGAGGCGGCGCTGACGGGCGTCGAACGCCGGCTGAAGCAATTACTGGCCAGCCACAATGTAGAGTTGAGCGGCTTCTACTATTGCCCGCACCATCCACAGGGCGTGGTGTCGGCCTATCGTTGCGCCTGCGATTGCCGCAAACCCCTGCCGGGCATGTTGCGACGCTCTGCCCGCGAACAAAACATTGCGCTCGAGCAGTCATGGATGGTGGGCGACATTCTCGACGACGTCGAGGCCGGACGCTGGGCCGGCTGTCGCACCATCCTTGTGGACAACGGCGGCGAAACCCAGTGGAAGATGACGGCAGACCGCACGCCCGAGTTCACGGTGAGCGATCTGTACGTTGCGGCGGAGCGGATTCTAGGCGCGTCGGCAGACACGGCTCTCTCCCAGCGAAGGCAATCGGCCCAATTCGATGGTTCGCACCGGCTCAGCGAAAAGGTGCCCGGATGAACCGTGGGAATTGGCAAACCGCCCAGAGTATACTTTGTGTCCGATTAGACAGTTTGGGCGACGTGTTGCTGACGACGCCGGCGGTTCGTGCGCTCAAGCAGAGCGGTTCGGGCCGGCGGATCACGCTGCTCACGTCGCCATCGGGGGCTGCGGCCGCTCGCCTGGTGCCCGAGATCGACGAGGTGATTGTCTATGAAGCGCCTTGGATGAAGGCTGGCGGTGAGCGATGCGGCAGCAGCGCCGACCGGCAGACGATTGGACAACTGGCGGCGCGCAGCTTCGATGCCGCGGTGATCTTCACCGTCTACAGCCAGAATCCGTTGCCAGCCGCACTATTCTGCTTTCTGGCAGACATTCCCTTGCGGCTTGCACATTGCCGCGAGAACCCTTACCAGCTTCTGACGGATTGGGAGCGTGAACCCGAGCCCGAACAATTGGTGCGCCACGAAGTTCGTCGGCAGCTCGACCTGGTGGCAACGATTGGCGCGGCGTGCAGCGACGATCGCCTGCGAATTCGCATACCCTGCGAAGCGCAACGTCGTGTGCGACGGTTATCGAGAGAGATCGGCCTGGAATCGAGCGGTTCGTGGGTCGTCATGCATCCCGGTTCGACCGCTGCCTCGCGTCGATATGCGCCCGAGCGGTTCGCCGCCGTGGCGGATCATCTATGCGAACTAGGCTTGCAAGTGGTATTCACCGGCGATGAAAGCGAACAAGGATTGATTGAGACCATAGCAATGAAAATGGTCTCCACGCCCCATTCGCTCTGCGGCCGGCTTGACCTGGCGGAATTGGCGGCCTTGATCGGAATCGCCCCGGTTCTCGTGTCGAACAACACCGGCCCGGTACACGTAGCGGCGGCGGTCGGCACGCCGGTGGTCGACCTGTATGCCTTGACCAACCCGCAACACACTCCGTGGCGCGTGCCGCACCGCGTGCTTTACCACGATGTGCCCTGCAGATATTGCTACAGGAGCATCTGCCCGGAGGGTCATCACAATTGTCTGCGCTTGGTCGGGCCTGAAGAGGTCGTGCGGGCCGTCCTCGAAATGCTCGATGAAACACGCGGAGGCAGCAGTACTCGGCTCGTGGAAAATGAAGTTGGCGTATAAGGGCTATCGAAAGATGTATACGTTAGGGATCAATGCCGCGTTTCACGATCAGGCGGCGTGCCTCGTCAAGGACGGAGTGGTTCTCTCGGCGGCCGAGGAAGAACGCTTCACGCACATCAAGCATGGCAAGCGGCCCGTGCCCTTTTCGACCTGGGAATTGCCCTTTCACGCTATTGAGTTCTGCCTGCGTGACGCGGACATCCGACTTGTTGACGTCGATCACGTCGCCTATTCATTCGACCCCTATGTGTTGCTCGGCCGGCAGGCCGATGCGGCGACGATTAGCCTGCCGATGCAACCGGCTGGACATTCGACGGAAGAAACGTGGCAGTCGCCGTGGGATCCCTTGTTTTTGACGTCGATCGTCAACGCACCGGGTCAGCTTGCCGATGGTGCGCCGCACCACCTGCGCCAGCGCTTTGTCGGCGCCTGCGCCGACGGTCCCTATCGATGGCATTATGTCAAACACCATCTGGCGCATGCCGTCAGCGCCTTTCACCCCTCGCCGTTCGAGCGTGCCGCCGTGATGACGCTCGACGGGCGTGGCGAAACGGCGACAACTTCGTATGGCATCGGCGACGGCGGCGAGCTGGAAATTCTCGGACAGGTCAACATGCCCCATTCGTTGGGCATCCTCTACGAGCAAGTCACAGATTATCTCGGTTTTCTGCACTCGTCCGACGAATACAAGGTGATGGCCTTGGCGTCGTTCGGCAAACCACGCTATCGGCGCGAGTTCGAAGACATCGTGCAGGTGGGAGCCAGCGGACAGTACACCATCGCTCTGCCGCAGCTCGAAGAGCGTTTGGGACCGGCGCGTGTTCGCGGCGGACCAATCGAACAGCGGCACTACGACATCGCGCATTCGCTCCAGGTGGTGCTGGAAGACTCGGTGGTTAAGCTCAGCGGTTGGTTGCACGAGGTAAGCAAGCTCGACAATCTCTGCCTGGCGGGTGGTGTGGCTCTGAATTGCGTGATGAACTCGCATGTGCGGGACCGAGGGCCATTTAAGCGGGTGTGGGTGCAGCCCGCCGCCGGCGATGCGGGCACGGCCTTGGGCGCCGCGCTGTGGATCGACAGCCGCGAGCGCGGCGGCGATAAACGGACATACGAGATGACCCATGCCTTCCTTGGACCAAGTTATAGCGACGAGGAGATCAAGAACTTTTTGCAGTGGTCGAAGCTCAAATACCGGCGACTGCAGAATGTCGCCGAAGCCACGGCGGAGTTGCTGGTGCAAGACAAGGTGATCGGCTGGTTTCAGGGACGCATGGAATTCGGACCACGTGCCTTGGGTGGCCGTTCGATCCTGGCATCGCCGCGCAGTCCGTCGATGCAAGCCAGGTTGAATGAGATAAAGGACCGCGAAGACTTCCGCCCCGTGGCGCCGGTGGTGCTCGAAGAAGAAGCGGCCGTCTGGTTCGTGCGCTCCCATGTGGCCCCGTTCATGTTGTTCGTCTTCGACGTTCGGTCTGAAAAGGCCGACCAGATCCCCGCGGTGCGCCACGTCGACGGCACCGCCCGAGTTCAGACGATCAACCGCGATCAGAATCCGGGCTACTATGATGTGATCCAGGCGTTCTTTCGTCGCACGGGTGTGCCGGTGCTCGTCAACACGTCGTTCAATACACGCGGCGAGCCGATCGTCTGTTCGCCGCGCGACGCCGTCGAGTCGTTCTGGACTTCACCCCTCGATGCACTCGTGATCGGATCGTTCCTGTTGGAGAAATAGAACCGCAGAAAAGGAGGGTGGGCTTCCTGGCCCGGCCATCTATGTGGTGACGGCCTAGGAAGGCCGTCCGCCCAGATACCGTTTTCCAGAGAAGTCACGAATGAAACCCCGGATCTCCGTCGTCGTCCCAACCTATCGCCGGCAGGACGTGCTGCAACGCTGCCTGGCCGCTCTCGACCAGCAGGATCTCGACCCGGACCAATACGAAGTCCTCGTTTGCGACGACGCCGCCGAGCCGGCAACCCGCCAGCTTGTCGAGGCGATCGCCTCGCGGTCGAAATGTCCGGTCCGCTATTTGGCAGTTACGGGCAATCACGGTCCGGCCGCGGCCCGCAACGTGGGCTGGCGAGCAGCGGAAGCTGAATGCCTAGCTTTCACCGACGATGATTGCATCCCGCAACCTGGTTGGTTGACGGGCGGATTGGCCGCTATCGGTTCGCCCGCCGACGCGGCCTGGGGCAAACTTGAAATGCCGTTGCCTCCTCGTCCGACCGATTACGAGCGCGACGCCGCCGGTTTGGCTCAGGCTGTCTTTGTGACGGCAAACTGTTTTTGCCGGCGCACGGTGCTGGAAGCGGTAGAGGGCTTCGATGAACGATTTACCGCGGCCTGGCGCGAGGACAGTGACCTCTATTTTTCGCTCTTGGAGCATGGTTTTTGCGTGAGGCATGCGCCCGCTGCGGTGGTGCTACACCCGGTGCGGGCCGCGCGCTGGGCAGTCAGCCTGCGGCAGCAGCGAAAGACCTTGTTCAATGCGTTGCTTTACAAGAAGCACAGACGGCTGTATCGCGAGCGGATTTGCGCATTTCCGCGAGGCTACTATGCGAGCGTCGCGAGCCTCACGGCGGGCATCGGCGCCGCCGTCTGTGGTCAACCGATATGGTTCTTGATCGCCTTCGCCATTTGGTTTGTGTTGACCATGGAGTTCTGTCTCCGACGGCTCCGTGGCGCCTCGCTTGCGCCGACACATGTGGCCGAGATGTTGGTGACCTCGGCCCTGATCCCATCGCTGTCGTTATTCTGGCATGCGCGAGGGGTATGGAAGTTCCGAGCGTTTTTCTTCTGACGCGCATAGGTTAACGAATGGGTTATTCGATGGATACGGATGTTCGACCCATTTACAAACTAAGCGTTTTGCCCGACGTGCCTGCGAATCCGTGCCGTCCGCATGTGCCGCTGCCGAAATATGTGCAGATCGAACCGGTGGGTCAGTGCAACCTGCGCTGCCAGATGTGTCCGATCCAGTTTCGCCAGGACGGCCCGCCGCACGGTGCATCCGCCTTCATGCAGTTTGAAACGTTTGTACGGATTATCGACGAGCTGCCGGCGGTCGAGCACCTGCACCTGCAAGGGCTGGGCGAGCCCCTGATGCACCCGCGTTTCTTCGACATGGTGTGCTACGCGGCCCAGCGCGGCATTCGTGTGACGACCAATACAAATATGACGTTGCTGCTCAATGCCTGCCGCGCCCGTCGCGCCGTCACCTGCGGGCTCGACTGTATCCATATCTCCATCGACGGGGCCACGCCCGAAACGTATGAACGGATTCGCTCCCGCGCAAAATTCGATCGGCTGCTGCGCGATTTGCGGTTACTGGCCGATGCACGGCGCGAAGTGGGCGGTGGGCCGGGACTTCGATTGGTGTCGGTCGTCATGCGGCAGAACCTGCATGAGCTGCCCGAGCTGGTGCGGCTGGCGCATCGTTGGTCGATCGGTGAAATGTTTGTGCAGCATCTTTGCCATGATTTTGGCGAATCGACCTTGCCGGCTGCCTATCAGCCGATGCGAGCGTTTGTCGATGCGCAGTCGCTTGTGTCGGAAGACGAGCGGCGAATCGAACAGTGCTTTAACGCGGCGCGTGAGGTGGCCGGCAAACTCGGCGTCGATCTGCGTCTGCCGCGCACTCGACCCCAATGTCATCCCCCGGGCACGCCCGGCCCGCAGCGTTGCGACTGGCCCTACCGCGGCGCCTACATCAGCTATCAGGGATTCGCCATGCCCTGCTGCATGATTTCCACGCCCGATCGGCTGAACTTTGGAAACGTTACCGAGCGCCCTCTGGCGCAAATCTGGAACAGCCAGGCCTACCAGACGTTTCGCGACAAGCTGGCTTCCGATCAACCGCATGAGATCTGTCAGTCGTGCGCCGTTTATTCCAGGGTTTTTTAGGCGAGCGTTGCGTCCCCTTCTTCGTTTTGCTGACGGCCTTCTTTACTTGGCGCTTTGCGGTGCAACCATAATTCGCCATCTGGAAGATCTCCCGGAATGAACTACGGCAACGGCCGCCTGGACCTGCCCGCCAGCAAGCCGACGATGAACAGCACCAAGAAGATAAAGAACGGAATGTTCGCGAGGCCGTAGGCCATTCAGGCAATGCCCGCGAGGCCTAAAAAACCGGCGACCAGCGCCACGATCAAGAATACCATAGCCCAATAGAGCATGAGCGACTTCCTCCATAGATCAGGTTCCCTCGAACAAGGCGGAGCCGACGCGCACGATGGTTGCGCCTTCTTCGATCGCCACTTCGAAGTCGCCGCTCATTCCCATCGACAAGTCGTCGACCGCGATGGCCGCCGGCCAAACGGACCGCAGGCGGTCCCGCAGCCGCCGCAAGGCCTCGAAGTCGCGTCGCGCCGATTCCAGATCGCCTTCGCGGCCGGCCATGCACATCAGCCCCGTGACGGCCACGTGCCGGCACTGCCGGAGTTGCTCGCCAAGCGCGTCAAGCTCGTCCGGACGGAACCCGTGCTTGCTGGCGTCGCCCGATACGTTGACCTCGATCAGCAAGGGCACCGGCACGAGCGCCGCACCGGCCGCCTCGGCCTCAATGGCGGCAATCAGTCGCAGACTGTCGCCCGAATGGATCAGCCGAGCAAGCGGCAGCGTGCGGGCGACCTTGTTGCGTTGCAAGTGGCCGATCAAGTGCCAGCCGATCGGCTCGTCCGCCAGTGCTTCCGCCTTTTGCCACAGCGCCTGCGGCCGGGCCTCGCCCAGGTCGCGGCAACCGGCCTCGACGAGCCGGCGGGCGATCTCCACACCGACATATTTGGTGACGGCGACGAGCTTGACGGCGTCGGGCGAGCGGCCGCTGCGACGTGCCGCGTCGGCAATCCGCCCGCGCACGGACTGCAGATTGTCGATCAGCCGGCTGCCGTCATTCATCGTCATCCGCCGGGGCCTCGATTTCGATGAGCGTTTCCGGCACGCCTTGCCGCCCCAACCTCGCGGCCAGAAACTCACTCACCAGGTTATGGCCCAGCAGCGTGCGGTTGCCGCAGGGACCGAGCGAGCGATAGAAGAGCCACTGCCGACTACCCACCTGCACGCGATAACCCACCGCCATGTCGTCGGACTGGACCTCGCGGTCTTCGGCCACGGTGAGCTGCCGCCAAGTGACAGGCCGGCGTAAGCGACGCGGCCCCAGGTCGATAAACAAAGGCGCGAAGAGAGATCGGCTGTTGAGTGCCGATTGCGAAAGATCGAGCGCCCCTGACTCGATGGTGAGATCGCCGGCGCGTCGCTCGCTGCGCCATTCGCTGAGCGCCAAGGGCAAGACCATCGCCCGGCGACGTTCGCCGCGAGCGAGCGCAATCTCTCGCGTGTCGCCAGACGCCTGGGGCGACAAACCGGCAACCAGCGGCAGCGACGCCTGATAATCGAGCCTGCCCGGACGGATGCCCAGCACCGCATCGGCCAGAAACAGAAACTCGTCGTCGCGGGCCAGGACAACATGTCGCTGGATTCGCACGCCGCCGGGCAGAGCAAGCTCCAGCTCCAGATAGTCGACGTCCTCGTCGCTCACCCAACAGGTTTGCTCCCAGTCGGCTTCGGGCAACAGCTCGGCGCCGTCGATTCGCACGCGCGGATCGAACTCGCCCGACAAGATCCCTTGGCCGCTGCGGTCGAGCTCGATGCCGCAGTGTCGTCCGCGATAGTCGACGGCCAAGCGCAGGCCCGGCCGATTGGCGCGTAACACAGCCGGCCCGGCCCGCTCGCGATTGCGATCGGGTCCGACAACGGCGAGAATCGGTTTGGTCTGCCGCCGGGCAGAAGAGACGGTTGCCATGTCGATCCGTCGAAGGGATGTTACTGATGTCGATGATGGGCGCGAATCGAAGCGTCAAGCGTAGCGACCCCGCGGCAAGCTGGCAAGCATCCGCCGCCGGCCGCCGGATTCCCCAAAAGTACCTGTTCCGCCCGATTTCCGATTTGCAATCCGGCCGTTCGCCAGCGAAGATAAGCGACGACGCCTGCTCGTTTTGTTCGTCGCATGACCTGTTTGCAAGAGAGACTTAAAACAATGACACCTCGCCCACGCCTTCTCCTTCAATCTATCACGTTGGCTTTGCTCCTTGTTTCGCCGTTTGCCGCCCACGCCGCCGCCGACGATGAGAACGGCTTCAAGTCCATCTTCAATGGCGAGAAGCTCGACGGTTGGGACGGCGACCCAAAGTTCTGGTCGGTCCGGGACGGCGCGATCACCGGCCGCACGACCGCTGAAAACCCGACCAAGGGAAACACGTTCATTATCTGGCGGCAGGGCGAGGTCGACGACTTCGAGTTGCGGCTCACGTACCGACTCGTGGGCGGCAACTCCGGCATCCAATACCGCAGCACGGACATGGGCAACCACGTCGTGGGCGGTTACCAGGGCGATTTCGAGGCCGGAGACACCTATTCGGGCATCCTTTATGAAGAACGCGGCCGCGGCATCCTGGCTCAACGCGGCCAAAAAACCACCATCGGCGGCGACCACAAGCCGCAGGTCAGCGGTTCCGTGGGCGACTCGGCCGAGCTGCAAAAGGCCGTCAATAAAGAAGACTGGAACGATTACACGATTATCGCCCGCGGCAACCACTTGCAGCACTTCATCAACGGCAAGCAGACCATCGACGTGACCGACGACGACGGCGAGAAGCGAAAAATGACGGGCATCTTGGCGCTGCAGCTTCACGCGGGGCCGCCGATGACCGTCGAGTTCAAAAACATTCGCCTCAAGCGGCTGAAGCTGGGTGACGGCCGCAAAAAGATCGTGCTCGTGGCCGGTCATCCAAGCCACGGAAAAGGCGCGCACGAATTCAACGCGGGCGTGACCCTGCTGCGGCACTGTCTCGACAAGTGCTCGCCGGTCGTGCCGGCCGAATATCACAACGGTTGGCCGGCCGACCCGACCGCCTTCGACAACGCCGATGCCGTGTTGCTCTACATGGACGGCGGCGGAGGGCATCCGCTGATTCAGCCCGACCACTTGCGGCGGATGGGCGAGTTGATGCACCAGGGCGTCGGCCTGGCCTGCGCCCATTACGCGGTCGAAGTGCCGAAAGACCGAGGCGGTCCGGAGCTGCTGGCCTGGATCGGCGGCTACTACGAAACCGGCTTTTCGATCAATCCTCACTGGGACGCCGACTTCACGGAGATTCCCCAGCACGTCGTGACGCGCGGCGTGAAACCCTTCAAGATCAACGACGAGTGGTACTTCAACCTTCGTTTTCGCGAAGGGGCCGTGACGCCGATTCTGGTGGCCACTCCGCCCGAAGAGGCACGTCGCAACGATGCCTCCAAGGCCTTTCCCGGCCGGGCCGAGATCGTGGCCTGGACCACGGAGCGGCCCGACGGCGGCCGCGGGTTCGGCTTCACCGGCGGGCACTTCCACCGCAACTGGGGCAATGACGATTTCCGCAAACTCGTGCTCAACTCCCTGTTTTGGGTGGCCAAGCTCGACGTGCCCTCCGAGGGAGTCGAGTGCAAAGTGACGGACGAGGAGTTGGCCAAAAACCTCGATCCGAAACCAAAATGACCGTCTCTGAGCCAAGACGATCTGCGTCGTCGACGACAACGCCGACGCCGCCCAAACGTTGACGCAGCTTTTGCGACTCGAAGGGCATGAGGTGCAAGCCTTCAACGACGGGCGGTCGGCGCTGGCCACGGCCGAAACGGCGCCGCCCGACGTGGTGCTGCTCGATCTCGGCATGCCCGACCTCGACGGTTTTGAGGTGGCACGGCGGTTGCGCCGCGAGCCGGCGACCGCACAAACGCTGCTGGTCGCGGTGACGGGCTGGGGGCAGCAGGCCGACCGAGAGCGAACCAAAGAGGCCGGCTTCGATTGTCATCTGGTGAAGCCGGTCGACGCGGGCGTGCTTCGCCAGCTTCTGGCGACGCCGCGGAGCATCCAGAACGACGGCGTTGTGTCCGATCTCTGCAAAGAAGCGCCGTGCGGCTAAAGAATAGAAAGATGATTGCCGCCGTCGCAAGCGTAACCGCCATTTTCGAACTCCCCGTATAGACACCGTCGATTGGCCGTGATTATCGACGAGTCGCCGGCGTTGGAGCACCTCACTCGTCGTCTTCGGGCGAATAGCTGAGCACGTAGTCTTCGAAACGGATCTCGCGCTCGTCGGTGGGCACGGCCTCGAAGATCAGGCCGATCATCCGCTGAAAACGCTTGGGCAGCACGCGATAGTAATTGTGCTTTCCCTCGCGGCGCGAGGCGATCAACTTGGCCCCCCGAAGCAGCGCCAGGTGATGGCTCACGGCCGGCTGGCTCTGGCCCAGGATGTCGCACAAGGCGCGCACGTGAAGCTCTTCGTGCTGCGAGAGATGGAACAGGATACGGAGCCTCGTTTCGTCGGAAAGAAGCTTGAACGTTTGCACTAAATCTCGAACGACCGACTCCGAGATGTCCGGCATCGTGGCGGTGCCGCCGGCGTCAGCCTGATAATCTCTCGACTTGCTAATCATCTTCTCCTCCTTTGCTGAGAATGTCGCCCTCATGGCAACCGATACCGATAGCCGGCCCCCTTGCCGCCCGCCAAACAACAAGGAGACCACGGTCCAATGTCAGAACGAACTGTCGAAACGAACAAGGAAATGACGCTCGCCCGCGGCGCCGGCCGGGCAATCTGCAAGAACGCAATTGCTGTGACTGAACACGAAAAGCCGGAGCACGGAGTGAGCGTGACCTGGATATTCTAGCCGACGGGGCCGGCTTTTGAAAAGGTTTCCCGCCGGCCAAATACGGATTTCTACTTCACGCGGCCTAGCGGGGGCGATTCAGGCGTTGTTCGGCCTGTTCGATCAATTCTTCGGCCCGTTGCAACAGACCGCCCGGAATTGCCGACGCCACAGGGTCGCGGGCCACCAGCTTGCCGCGGCAATGCTGGCATACGACTCTTTTGCCGAGATACTCGACTCGGACCCGCAGATTGCGACCGCAGGTCGGGCACTCCTGAACGAAATAGGTGGACTCCGCCATCCGAAACCTCCTGACACGATCCATTCGTGCCGCCAGTCTATGCGAAACCGCCCAGGAATTCAATCATAACGGGGCAAGAATTGGGTTACGGTTCGGTTAGGCGGCCTCGGAAGGCCATCGTCACTCTCAATCTCCCGCACCGCCGGACAGGTCGGCCACAAAAGCCCGCGGGTTCAGTTCTTCGCCGGTCGCCCGGCGGGTCAGCTCGTTCCAGGGGAGCGTCCGCCCGAAAGCAAAAACTTTCTCTTTCAAAAACGCGCCGACCTGGGGCCGATCGACGTAAATCAACGTTTGCGGTTCTTGATCGGGGAACAATTCGCGGGCGATCGCCTGATGGAGCTGGCAGGCGAACAGCTCGCCCAGCATGTAATTGTGGTAGTAGCAGGGGGCGGCCACAATATGAATCTTGCTGGCGTAATCCGGCTCGTCGCGGCCCTCCGGCCGCTTGACCGACTGATATTCTTCGACCAGCGACCACCACAGGCCGTTCAGGTCCTGGGCCGGATCGCGGTAAAGCTCCTTCTCAAACCGCAACATCACCTGGCACCAGCGCGAGAAAATCAGCAGCTTGTTCCGCCGCAGCAGCCGGCCGGTCGCGCTGAAGGCCGCCGGGTCGTCTACCTTCACGCCCATCGCCTCCAGCCATGCGGCGCTCTTCGAGAACCGCTCGAACATCATCGCCAGCCCTTCGGTGTTCAGGATGTGCGCATCGGTGCGCACCGCAAAGGGAAGGCTGCGCGGAATGTACTGGCTGCTGTACACCGAGTGGCCCAGCTCGTGCAGCATCGTTCCCGTCCAGTATTCGTTGGGTACGATGTTGGCAAGCACCCGCACGTCGCCCTCGCGGTCGATGTCGGTGCAAAAGGCGTGCGGACTCTTGCCCGGCTTTTCGTAAAGATCGCTGTGCGCCAACACGTCGTCGATCGGCAGGCCGATGCCGCGATAAAACTTGCGGCAGAGGGCCGGAATGTCGACGCCGGTGTAGGCCGCGTCGAGGCTGGTTTTGTAGACGGCCGGCGGCTCTTGAAAGAAGGGATCATGATAGTGCCAGGGACGCAACTCATCGACGCCCACGTCGAACCGCTCGGCCAGGCGGCGGTCGATGTCGTGCTTGGCTTCTTCGAAGGGGCGCCGCGTCAGCCGGTCGAGCTCGTCGAACAACGCCAGCACGTCGTCGGCCTTTTGCTCGTTCAACTCGAACTGCATCGAGTAAAAATCGGCGAAGCCCAGCTCGCGGGCAGATTTGTTCCGCAGCTCGACCAGCGTCCGTAAATCTTGCCCCACGTCGCGGCCGACCCGCTTGCTCGCTTCCCAGACGGCCTTTCGCTGGCGCGTGTCTGCTGACTCGTGCAGAATGCGGCGCACCTCGCTGTCGGTCATCTCGGTGTCGTCCACTTTTGCCCGAAACACGTTGAACCGCATCTCGATGGCGTTGGCCCGCGACACGATCTGTTTCAGCAGTCCCGGCTCGACCTGCTTGGGCAAGGCCTGCAGATAGAGCAGCCGCACCTGCCGGGCGATGAGCGGACCGTCGATGGCCGCCGTGTCGCAGGTCTTCAGCCGCTGAAAGCGGTCGCGGTCGGCCAGCGCGTCGTCGAGCCGGTTTTCGGCGTCTTGCTTTCGCTGGTAGGCGTCGTCGGAGCCGGTGACGTTGGCGTCCCACCAACGGCGATTGACCTCGACTTCAATCGGCCGGATTCGCTTCTCGTAATCGGCGATGAGGGCGCGTGCCGCCTCGGCGGCCTGTGGTTCGTCCTTTTCTGCGGCGACAAGTCGTGGGGCAAAAATCGTCATGACACAGGACCCAAGAGTGCAACAAAACAACAACCGCGACATCAGGGCAACTCCAGTGGATTGAGAGCGGCAGCGCTTCCACCTTAGCTGCGCGAATTGGATGGGACAAGCGAGCTGGCACCTCACGCGGTCGGCAATGCGGCAGTCTGGGTGGCTGGGACAGAAGCTGGCCGAGAGCGATTCGACCCGTGTTGCACGCACGGCTGGCCAGCGATGCCCCGGTGGTGGCGCGACTGGGGCATCGCCGCGACATCGCGTTGCGGTGAAGAATGGAGCGTGCGGCGCGGCTCTGCCCCAGCCACCGCTTTCTTGAGCGACGATGTCTTGCAATCGGCCGCACCTTACGATGCGGCAGCCGCGGCATAACCGGAAAACCTTGCGCAGCTTGACGTTCGATCCGCCTTGCACAACGGTTTTAATGATTTTGCCGCGCGTTCCTTACCGAAGAGGTTTGATGGATAATCCGAAGATTCCGCGGGCCAGGCGACCCTTCTGCCCGCATCGTTCGTTCAGGAGATAAACGTCATGCGGACCTTTCGCAGCGTTCGGTTTTGGAAACGCCGGCTGTTGGCGGCATGCGTGTGGAGCGTGGCGGCGGCGGCCGGCGCCCAGCCCGATAACGACATGCCCCCACCCCCGCCGCCCGATTTGGCCGTTCCCGGCGACGCGGCGGCCGCGGAAATGCTTCCGCCCAACAACATCGGGTCGCCCCAACCCACGGTGCCCGGCGTGCCCAATTTCGGCGAGGGCGAACGCCGGATGATCGACCTCGACAGCGCCATGGCGCTGGCCGGCGTGCGCAACCCCGAAATCATGCTGGCCCGCGAGCGCGTCACCGAAACGGCCGCCATTCGCCAATTCGCGGCCGCCCAGATCCTGCCCAATATCAACGCCGGCATGAACTTCGACACGCATAGCGGCAACTTGCAACAGTCCAGCGGTCACGTTCTCGACGTCAGCCGCAGCGCGCTCTACGTGGGCGCTGGTGCTAACGCCATCGCCGCCGGAACGGTGAACATACCTGGCGTGATGTGGAACCAAAACATCTCGCAGGGCCTGTTCACGTACCTGGTGGCCCGGCAGACGGTGCGCCAGCAGCAATTCACCAGCCAGGCGGTGCGCAACCAGGTGTTGCTGCGAGTGGCCTTGGCCTACACCGAGTTGTTGCGGTCCGCCGGGCGGCGGGCGATCGCCATTCGCATCCGTGACGATGCGGCCGAGATCGCCCGCTTGACCGCCGCTTTTGCCCGCACTGGAGAAGGTCGGCAGGCCGACGCCGACCGGGCCGCCACCGAGTTGGGCAAACGCGAGACCGACCTGATGGTCGCCGAAGGCGAGCTGATGATGTCGTCGGCGCGGCTGGCACAACTGCTGAATCTCGAGCCGAGCGTACAACTGCGGCCGACGGACGCTTGGGTCGTGCCGCTGCCGCTGGTGCCGGAGCCGATCACGCTGCAAGAGTTGATCGCCATGGCGGCCTTGCGCCGGCCGGAGCTCGCCGCCCAGCGCGAGATGATCCAGGTTTCGCTCTTGAACCTGCGTGGAGCACGGATCCTGCCCTTCTCGCCCACGACCTTGGTGGGCCTCAGCTCCGGCACGTTCGGCGGCGGCAGCAACCTGCAGCCAACACGGTTCGGTGACTTCGCCAACCGCAACGATTTCGATGTGGTGGCCTACTGGACCTTGCAAAACATGGGCGTCGGCAACAAGGTGCAAATCGACATCGCCCGCAGCCGTCAACGTCAGGCCAATCTGCGGTTGATCGAGCAGCTTAACGCCGTGCGGCTGGAAGTGGCCAATGGTTACGCTCAAAGCCAGGTGCGGTTCGCCCAGGTCGGCACGGCCGAGCGGGCCGTCCGCACGGGCATCGATTCCTTCGACGAAGACATGCTCCGCATCAAGAACAACGAAGGGTTGCCGATCGAGGTGCTCGACAGCCTGCGGCTGTTGGGTCGGGCACGCTTCGAGTATCTCAACGCCATCTCGGAATACAACGCGGCCCAATTCGAACTGTACGTGGCCCTGGGCCAGCCGCCGGCCAACGCCTTGGCGCGACAGCCCGCCGGCAACAACGCCGGGAACAACGGCCGAAACCTACCGGGCGTTCCGGGCGGAAATAACGGCGGGCAAATGCCCAGTCCGCCGCCCGATGCTCCCGAGCCATCGGCCCAGATGCCCGCCGCTCCCCGGCTGACTGCCCGTTGAACAATCGACCGCAACTTGTCCCGAAACGATCAAGACCCATGATGCTATTCCACCTGCTTTGGCGAGTCCGTTTAGCACTACAGCGTAGTTTGCCGGTCGCTGACGTGGGGCGGCCTTCCCAGGCCGTCTTTGGCGAGGCGCAGGGCGATTTGCGACGGGCTAGGAAGCCCGCCCCACGACAAACGTGCCCCGTACTCTCATGTCGCTGGACGCGCGCCGCCTTGTTGGCGGCGCTGCTCGCCGGCCCAACGTCGGGGGCCGGCTTCGGCGGCGAGCCGCCGCGGTCTCCGCGCATCCCTCCGACCAATACCGTACACCTGGTGCGGCCGACCGGCTATGTCAATGCGGCGCCTCCGCCGCACAGAACCGCCAAAGCGTTCCAGCAGCAGCCCGCGCCGCCGGAGCCGCTGCCCGCCCTGCCTGAGGGGCGTCTGCCCGGCTCGCGCACGGCGAACGAGACCGTCGACGCTCCGCCGGCCATCCCCTTGGGGCAGGACGAATATGTGATCGACCTGCCCACGGTGCTGCGGCTGGTGATGTCGGCCAACCCGACCGTCCTCGACGCACGCGAGCTGGTGCGCGAAACGCTGGCCCTGCAAACCAAGGCCCGCGTCATGCTGCTGCCCAGCCTCAACGCCGGTTTGATGTATCACAACCATCAAGGCAACTTGCAGGCGTCCACCGGCCAGATCAAAGACATGTATTTGAGCTCGTTGTACTACGGCGGTGGAACCCGCACGGTCGTGGCGGAAAGTCTTGCCGTGCCCATGGTCCGCGTCTTCAGCCACCTGGGCGATGCGATCTACGAGCCGCTGGCCGTGCGCCAACAGGTGTCGATGCGACGCTACGATGCGCGGGCCACCGGCAACACCTTTTTGCTGGAGGCGATCAATCGCTATTTCGAGTTGCTGGCGGCTGAAGGCCGGCTGGAGGCGTCCCGTCAAACCGAGCGCGAGACGGCCGAGATCGTGCGGATCACCGCCTCTTACGCCAAGACCGGCCAGGGCCGCGAGGGCGACGCCAACCGTGCCCGTACCGAAGCCTATCTGATGCACACCGAGGTGCAGCGGGGCGAAGAACGCCTGGCCGTCAACTCGGGACGGCTGGCGGAGATACTCAATCTCGATCCGGCGGTGCGGCTGAAAACCGTGGGCGGACCGATTTCGGGCATCCAGGTGATCGATCCCCAGGCCGATCTGTTGATGCTGATCCGCCTGGCCGAGCGACGGCGGCCGGAGCTGATGTCGGACAGCGCGAACATTCAGCACAACGCCACGCGCGTGCGGCAGGAACAACTGCGCCCGCTGTTTCCGATGTTGATGCTGGGCTACAGCGGCGGCTCGTACGGCGGCGGCAGCACTTTGTTTCCGACCCAGTTGAGTAATTTTGCCGGCCGCGCCGACTTGGACTTCATGGCCGTCTGGTCGCTGGCCAACATGGGCGTGGGCAACGTGGCCACCGTGTCCGAGCGCCGCGCCGTCTTGAACCAGTCGATCGCCGAGCGCACGCGGGCGCTCAACGGCATCCGCCAAGAAGTGATTGCGGCCTACGCCATGGTGAAAGGCGAGCTCGTGCAGATCCAGATCACGCAACGGCAGCTTGCCGACAGCGAAGAAGGCTTCCGCGAGGAATTTCTGCGACTGCTCGGCGCCGAGGCGTTGCCCATCGAAGTCATCAACATCGTCGATCAACTTGGCGTGGCGCGTCAGGAGCTGATCAAAGCGGTGACCGGCTACAACCAGGCGCAGTTCCGGCTGTTCGTGGCCACCGGCGGCACGCCCACGCAGGCCAATCTGCCGGCCCGTGAAACGCCGCCGCCTCCGCCTCCCGCCGGCGGAGCGCCACCGCCGCCTCCGGCTCCCGGCGCGGCGCGGTAGATTCGAGGCGTCAGGTTTCAGGCGTCAGGCGTCAGGCGCCCGGCAAAATAACCTGACGCCTGATGCCTGATGGCTGACGCCTGATGCCTAAACATGGTGGGCCGGCGCTCGCAAGCTCGCTTCTCCGACCTTACGTCTGATGCCCTTCCTCGCAGCCGCCGTCTGCCGCAGTCCGCCGGCTTCCAGCTCCAACAGCCGCAACTTCATGCGAATGCCTTCCCCGGCCGAATAACCGCGCATCGCCCCGCCGGCGCCCACGACCCGATGGCAGGGCACGATCAGCGGCACTCGGTTCGTCCGCATGCAGTTGCCCACCGCCCGCGCCGCACGCGGATGACCGGCGCGCGCGGCAAGCTCGCCATAGGTGAGCGACGTGCCGAAGGGAATGCCGCGGCAGAGATCGACGACGCGCCGCTGAAAGGCCGTTGTCTCGCCAAGGTCTACCTCGACGTCGAGAAAATCGTCTTCGTTGCCTTCGGCATAATGCCGCAGCCGACGCACCAGGCCGGCAAGTTCGCCGGCATCGTCGTCGTTGTGGGCGTCGAGCGTGTCGCCGTCGCCAACCGCGGCCAGCGCTTCGTGCGGTGCAGCGTGGCCGAACGACAGGCGATACACGAAACGCTCGTCGGCCACCAGCGACATCCAGCCCAGATCCGTAGAAAAAACGATGGTTCGACGCGGCGCGCTCATTGCGGCCCCCCAATTACAAGATTCGCGGCTTTGACATTCTCCGTCGCCGCATTCTATACTGCACTGCAATCGTAGCAAGCTCTTGCCCAGGCCCGTCGATGGCTCCTCCGGGCCACCGGCGAAACGACCTCCACGAGGGACATCTTGAATGAATGACTACAGTTCGTTGTGCGACGACTTCTACGTCAACATGAACCTCAGTACGGAGATGGAGCTGCCCAACAATCGCGAGACCGTGCTGCACTACTTTGAGCGCATCCAAAAAAAGTATCCCACGATGCGCAACTTCTACTGTCGCGACAAGGGTGATTTCGTCCTGGAAGAAGACAAAGACCGCGGCCACTATCGCTGGGCGACGATCGAGAACCGCCGCGTCTGCTCCGGGCAGGTGAATCCCGGCTCCGTGGGCGAGGCGCTCGAACAGCACAAGCTGGTGCTGGAGTTGGCGCCCTACATGCTGTCGGTCAGCCCCTTGGATTGCGAGGCGCTCGACCTGTTGTTCGGCTTCGATTTCACCTATCGCGGCAACCACAATCAGCTTGTGGCCGAGGCGCTGGGCCTCAGCTCGGCGCTGGAGCGGCTGGCCGACCTGACCGGCGCCAGCATCATCAACCACGAGCCGTCGATCACGCTGGCCCTGGATGAAGACTGCCGCACGCAATGCCGGTTGAGCATCGAAACCCGCACCAACGCCTATCAGGTGCGGACCGGCGACTATCCGGAAGAGCAACTCAGCGTGTATCTGACGGCGCGGCAATACGGAAGCCTCGGTCCCGACAGCACGTTTGTGACGGCGCTGGAGCAACTCACGCAAATCTGCCACGAGACGGTCAACAACTACGTCATCGAAAACGTGCTGCGGCCGCTGGCACGGGCCATCGCGCTCAAGTGACCTCATGGCAATCAGCTTCAGCGAGTTTGCCCGCGGCGTTCGCGTCGAGACGGCCTTCAACGTGCTGGCCGTGGCCAAGCGGTTGAAGCTGGCCGGCAAGCGCGTGATCGAGCTGGAGATCGGCGACAGCCCGTTTCCCTCGACGGCCTCGGCCAAGGCGGCGGGCATGGCGGCTATCCGCGACGACCGCTCGCACTATTGTCCTTCCGTCGGACTGCCGGAGCTGCGCGAGGCGGCCAGCCGCTACGTCAACCGCGAGCACGGCCTGACGACCACCGGGGCGAACGTGGTCGTCGGTCCGGGGGCCAAGGTGTTCGAGCTTCTGTTTTGCGAAGCGTTTCTCGATGCCGCCGACGGCGTGCTGGTCTTCAGTCCTTATTTTCCCACCTATCTGCCGAACATCGCGCGGCGCGGCGCACGGGCCTGCCTTTCGGACCTGAAGCGCGAGCGCGAGTTTCGCCCGAACCTCGACGACATCGAACGCTTTCTGGCCGAAGACCGGCGGCCCAAGGCGGTTTTTCTCAACAGCCCGCACAATCCGACGGGCGGCGTGGCGCGGCGCGACGACCTGGCGGCCCTGGCCGACCTGATTCGCGGCCGCGACGTGGTGGTGTTCAGCGACGAGCCTTACGACCAGATGGTGTGGCGGGGCCGGCACGAGACCCTGCTGGCCCAACCGGGCATGCTCCAACAGTGCGTGGCCGCCTACACCTTCAGCAAATCGTACAGCATGAGCGGTTGGCGGGTCGGCTTTGCGGTGGCGGCGCCGGAGGTGGTCGAGTTGTTCTCGACGCTCCTGAACACGTCGCTGTCGTGCGTGGCGCCGCTGGCCCAGTTGGCCGCGGCCGCCGCGTTGGACCACGATCGCCAGGATCGCGATGAGACGATGCAGCGTTTCCGCCGCAAGGTGGAGTTGATGGCGGCCGGCTTGAACCGCATCGAGGGCGTGCGATGTCTGGAACCCAACGCCACCTTCTACCTATTTCCTTCGGTGGCGAGCGTCTGCAACCGTCTGGGCATGACTTCGCACGGCCTGGCGATGTATCTGCTCGAAGCGGCCGACGACTGCCTGGGCGTCGCCTGCCTGGGGGGCGAGTCGTTCGGCGAAGCGGGCGCCGGGTTCTTACGTTTCAGTTGCGCCGAGCCCGACGAGTTGCTGGAAGAAGCGATCGCCTTCTTGCCCGACGCGTTTTCGCGCGTCGACCGGGCGGCCGCGTTTCTCAACCAGCGGCCCGAATATCGCCTGCCCCAGCCGTACGAATTGTAGGGTGGGAGTGGCCTGCGCAAAAACTCGCGGCCGACGAGCGTGTACTGATGCCAGTTTTGTTCCGACCGGATGCCGCCCGCTTGCCGGGCGGAGGTGTACGTTCTCACCCGAGCGCAGGCGACACGTTTGTCGCGTCCCACGAAGTGCGCGGCCAATCGTCTGTACGCAATCCCGGCGCGCCGGGATGCCGTTCCGCCGAATTGAGCGATTCGGTCTTTGAGCACTTTGAGCGCTGGCTGCACGGATCGGCTGGCGCGTGCGGGCAAAAGCGCCGCGCGCGGCGCGCTGCTTAACAAAAGCGCCGCGCGCGCGGCGCTTTTGTTTGGGCGCCGTGGCGGAGGCGGGTGCGGCGTCGCCAGCGTGATCGCCGAAGACGCGGACTTGCTCCGGCAGGTTTTGGCGAGCGTCAAACATGCCGACACTCCGGACGCCGTGCGGCAAGTGTGGGCGAAGCGTTAATCGCCATGCTCGACATTACAGATCAGTTCGGGCAAGCCGCGTCTCCCGCTCGAACTCTTCCTCGGTCATATCGCATTCTAGTCAAGACGGAGGATACGGCACGTCTCCTCATAGCTTGATTCGAGTTCGAGGGGCACGGCCAGGTCATCGGCCAGCCACAACGGCAACGTCGAAAGCGGCTGGCCGATGGCGAAAGCGTGGGCCCACGTTTCCAATCGCGGCGTATCGTGCTCGCGCCGCAAGCGGCAGACCGCGCCGTACAGCGGCGGGGGACCGGGCTTCAGGGACGGGTCGGCGTGGCCGATCATGTCCAGCAGGTCGCCGTACAGGTTGAACTGCCGCGTCGTCACCAGATCGACGATCGCAACACAAACCTGCTGGCGGAGCAGGGCCGCGCACTTGGCGACAAATATCCGCCGGTGCTCGGGCCGGCCCTTGTTCGCCGGGCTGACAATCTCCACGGCGGCCACCAGGCGGCGACGGTGCTTGGTATCGTAAATAAGTACCTCGTACTCATACTGGTCTGGAAAGTCGGTAGCCACCGCCAACGTCGGTTGAGGCGGGGCCCAGATTGCCGTTGCAACGCCGCCTTCCTCCACACTGGCTTCCGGCGCAAAGCGTGCGGGCATGTCCTTTTCGTATGACCCTACGTCAATCTCATAGTACGTCCCCAGATGGACACGCGGTTCCGCGGCGTAGCCAAGCGGGAGTTTCCGGCCCAATGCGATGACGATCATGGTCGGCCATGCGCCATGAAAGCCTTCCCACGATGCCTCGTTTTCGAGCGGCGGATGAAAATGATCGCGTAGCGGCATGCTGAATCCTCCTTCGACCATTGTAGCGGGAATCGGCTCGCTGTGAGAGGCGGCCGGGAAACATGCCGACACTCCGGACGCCGTGCGGCAAGTCTGGGCGAAGCGTTAATGCCGTGCTCGACACACGGTCCCACCGCGCGGTGCAAGCGAGCGACCAAAGCAAGCCAGCGTGTCGAGCCAGGTCTCGGCGTTGCTCGCCAGCCACTCGAGAACCGGTCGCAACTCCGCGGAAATCGCTCCGCACGGGCTGCGGGGCCACCGGGCGGCTTAGCCTTGGTCAGGCCCTCGGCTGCGGGGCGCCGAGAAAACAACGAATGCGATCGTCTCGGCCACTGGGTCGGCGCTCGCGCTTGGTTCCCACCGTTGCCCTGTCCTCCGCCCAGTTCAACCTCATTTTAACGAGACGCGATGCCGCGAGCGAGGAGACCGCGCGCAAAAAATCGCCAGGAGGCCCTTGACACCAGATACTCTTTCAGGGATGGGTGTCTTCTTTCGCCTTCTTCTTCTTTCGCCTTCTTTCGCCGTCTTCTTTTGCCGTCTTCTTTCGCCCTGTTTATGCTGACGGACACGAGGAGGGCTGGCTGCTGGTGACGACGAATGCCGACTGGTCGGGCCGCCGGGTGCGCGATCTGTATGGCCTTCGCACCGACATCGAGGAGCGGCATCGGCAGGTGAAGTGCTTTTGGGATTGGACGCGGTTTCATTCAACGGCGCGGAGCCTGGTGGTCAGCCAAACGGTGTTTGTCTGCTTGACGTGCAGCCTGCTGCAAATTCACTTGCTGCAACAGCGGCATCAGGAGCTGAACCGTCGCACGTGGCCCACGGGGCGCCGCTTGCTGCCGGACGGCGACCGCGTGATTATCTACCGGCAGCAGTACTTTGGGTTCTTCACGTTGCTGGAGCACACCGAGATGACGCTGAGCCTGGAAGGGCAGGCGCGCCGCCGCGCCCTCGCGAACGCCCGCCGGCTGCTGCAGGAGGCCGCCGCGCCCCCCGCCGCCACGGCCGCGGCCGGCGGTTACGTCTGAATTGCAGCCTAGAGATGCCGTCACCGTCAAAATGTGATAGACTTGGTAAAAGAGGAAGACCGAGGTGGTCTACGAACGCACGCGTGCCATCGGGCAACGCTTCGACGCCAGCCTTGACTTAATTCGGGCCGGACAACACTCAACGCGGACGTTGGCCGCCGCGTTAGACGTGTCGGAACCGACGATCTCAAGAGGCATTGCGGCGTTGCGGCATCGCGGTTACAAGATCGAGCTTGTTGGAAGTGGCAATCGTGGTGCTTCGTGTTGGTACGCGAACCGCGGCGTTTCTGTAGCTCATAAATAGGGGGCTTGCCTCACTCATGCCGTTCGGACGACCGTCGCGGTAATCGCGGCTTGTCTTGAGAGGGCATTCGGATTTCATGGCCACGGCACAGCAACTCAAGGCACTGCTTCGGAGTTACGTCGATGAAGATGGGGATCAATTCCTCACCGTCTCGATGCAGATCGCGGCCCAGGCTGCGCGTCGCGGCCAAGGGAAGCTGGCCCAGGAACTCCGCGACCTGATCGACGAAGCCAAGCGTCGATCCGTTCAGCCGTCGTTGGGTAAGTCGGTTCCGATCGCCCGTCCCGCCGGAGAACTCGCCGATCTGATTCACGCCAGCTACCCCAAAACCCAACTCGCCGATATGGTTCTCGCCGATTCGGCGATTCAGTCGCTCGAACGGGTATTATTGGAGTATCGGCAGCAGGGGAAACTTCGGACGCACGGCATGTCGGCGCGGCGGAAGCTGCTCCTCGTCGGATCGCCCGGCTCCGGGAAGACGATGACGGCGGCGGCACTCGCCGGTGAACTGAAGCTGCCGTTGCTCGGCGTCCGTCTCGACGGCCTCATCACCAAATTTATGGGCGAGACAGCCTCGAAGTTGCGACTCGTGTTTGAGGCGATGATACCGACCCGCGGCGTCTATCTTTTCGACGAGTTCGACGCGATCGGCGGCGACCGAGGTAGGCGGAACGACGTCGGCGAGATGCGTCGCGTTCTTAACTCGTTCTTGCAATTTCTCGAAGCGGACGACTCCGATTCCCTGATCCTTGCGGCGACCAACCACCAGGAGATACTCGATCCGGCACTGTTTCGCCGTTTCGACGATGTCATTCGCTACGGGTTGCCGGAGGCGGGGCACGTCGAGCGATTGGCGAGAAATCGTCTGAACATGTTCCGCCTCAACCGTGTCCGGTGGGATGACGTCCGCGATGCCGCGGCGGGGTTGAGCTACGCCGAGGTCGCTCGCGCATGCAGCGAATCCGCCAAGTCGGCGGTGCTGCGAGATTTGACCGACATCTCGACCGAACTTTTGGTGAGTGCTCTCAAGGATAGATCGAGCATCACCTCGACAACCACCACGAACTGAGAACCACGATGACTACGGATCGCCTTCCCCATCTCATCGTGGAAGGCTTCTTCGCACCTGAGAAATACGCCGCAGGGATACGGCCACGCGCGGATTATCCTCTGCCGGCCCGCGACCGCTCCGCTCACGGCAATTCCGTCAAATCGCAACTCGAAAAAATTCGCGGTGAGAACGAGCAGAAACGCGGCAACGGGACCACGGACGACGAACCGGCGGCCATTTCCATCGAAGTGCGCAGCGAACCAGGCTACCGTCTCAAACTCGACAGCCTGGAGAACAAACCCAAAGGGATCGAGGTTGCCTGCGTTCGCACGGAGGGCGACATACAGATCGCCACGGTGCAAGTACCCGAAGGATCGCTCACGCATTTTCTGAAGGTCATTGAAAAGTACATCAGCGAGGACACGAAGGGCACCAGTAAGATCCCGCCGAAGCCCCAGAATCAAGACCTCATCGCCCGAGTGGCCGAACTTCGTCTCGCCACGCTTCGTTCATTTTGGACCGATGAGGAAGCCGATTTTCCCGCCCAGAAGCAACAGATTTGGTGGGAAGTCTGGGTGCGCAAACTCGGCGGTCAGAATATCTGGAATGCGTTCCGGCTCACTGCCGAATCCACTGAAGTTGGCCTCACCGTGGGCAAAGACACGATCGAATTTCCAGATCGGGTCGTCGGCCTCGTTTACGGCACGGCCGAGCAGTTGATGGCGTCCACGGAGCTTCTTGAAATGATCGGCGAAGTTCGGCGGGCGAAGGAGAATCCTGCCGATTTCATCGCGATGACGCCCCAGGATCAAGCCGAGTGGGTGAGCAAGTTCTTGGCCAAGATCGAGCCGCCCCCGACCGACGCACCGGCCGTTTGCTTACTCGACGGGGGCATCCTCTCAAATCCGCTGATTGCACCGGCTTTCTCGACCGACGACGCGCACTGCTACGACCCGAATTGGCCGAAGGCGGATTCGCCGGCTCGTCCCATCCATCTCCGAGACGAACACGGCACGGAAATGGCCGGCGTCATCCTCTACGGTTCCGAGCTGGCCGAGCTGCTCCAGGCCAACGCCGATCACCGGTTGAGTCACCGATTGGAATCGGCCCGGATTCTACCGCCCCGGCCCCGCGAGAACGAACGCCGCCTTTACGGCGCGATCACGTCGCAGACCATCAGCCGCGTTGAGATCGCCCAGCCGCAACGGAATCGCAGCTTCTGCATGGCCGTCACGACGGACGGGAAGGACCGGGGCAAACCATCGTCGTGGTCGGGCGTAATCGACCAGATCTGCGGCGGCGTGATGGACAACAACCCGCGCCTCTTCTTTATCTCGGCCGGCAACTCCGATCCGAACGGGCGGCACCTATATCCCGACGCGAATGACACTGACAGCGTCCAAGACCCGGGCCAGGCTTGGAACGCTATCACGGTCGGTGCCTGTACGAGCCGCGATCTCTTCGATCAGTCCCAGTTTCCCGAATACGAGCCAATCGCGCCCGTCGGCGACCTCAGTCCTTGCAGCACGACCTCGCTGCCCTGGGATAAACTGTGGCCCTACAAGCCCGATATCGTCCTGGAAGGCGGCAACCAGATTGTCGCGAAGGGGACGAACAACGTCATGGACCCCGACGACATGGGATTGCTCGCGACCGCTCATGCGACGAGCGGCCGGTTGCTAGTCGGATTCCGCGATACGAGCGCGGCCACAGCCCAGGCGGCGCGGATGGGAGCCATCCTCCAGGCGCAGTATCCGAAGCTCTGGCCCGAAACCGTACGCGCTCTGCTCATCCACTCGGCGGAATGGACGGATCCGATGTGCAGTGTCTTCGGGGACAAGAAACGCGATCACGCGTCGCGGCTGCGTCGTTACGGCTACGGTATCCCGAACCTAGAGCGGGCGCTTTACTCTGCAAAGAGTTCGCTGACATTGCTCGTCCAGCAGAAAATCCAACCCTTTACGAAGGAAGACGGCAAGAGCGATATCAAGACTAAGCACATGGGCATTCACTCACTGCCCTGGCCAAAAGAGCAACTCTCGGAACTCGGTTCGCAAACGGTTTCTATGCGGGTGACGCTTTCCTACTTCATCGAGCCGAAGCCCGGTCGCCGCGAAGGCTTCGTCAAACACCGACACCGCTATCTGTCCCACGGGTTGCGTTTCGAGGTCAAGCGGCCTACAGAGACCGAAGACCAATTTCGCAAACGCGTAAGCCAGGCGGCCCGCGACGAAGAAGAAGACTTCAAGCCCGTCGGCGATACCGCCGGTTGGGAACTCGGGCCGCAACTCCGCACGCGCGGCTCGATCCATTCCGACTGGTGGACCGGCACCGCCGCCGACCTTGCCAACTGCGGGCTGATCGCGGTCTACCCCGTCAGCGGGTGGTGGCGCGAATCGAAGGGCAACGACTGGTCGAAAGAAGCCCGCTATGCTCTCGTGGTCACAGTCCGGACGAATCCGATGCCTGTGGCGGTGAGTTTATTCACGCCGACGGAAGTCGATCTCTACACGCCCGTCGAAGCGACGATCAAGGCGGCCGTGGAGACGCAAACGACAATTGAAATTGAGGACACCGAGTGAGAGACGTTCGGCGTCGGCAACCAATCCCAGAACCGGACGCACGAATCCTTCCAACATCGGTAGATCGGCACATTCTTGAAAGCAGGCAAAGCAACAGGCTAAGCAAGTCACTCATAGTTTACGCACGCGAACGGGTGGCCGGCTCCTTTCTTGGGCGGCCGCGCGGACGGATGGTCAATTCTAAGCGCGAGTCGTCGGATCGTGCGTTCATTCCACGGCCCGCTTCCCTAGGGGCTGCCGCGTTCCACGCTGCGGCGAATTGCGGCCAACTCCGCCTCGCTCTGTGGCGCATGGACACATTCCACCCAGCCGGATTTACGCGGGAGAGGCCAAGAGGCAAGGACGCGCTTGTCGTCGGACGGCGAAGAGGGTCAGAACTATTTGTGGCGCGCTCCGACGACATCATTTCCCATCCCAACGCAACCTGTCGCCGTCCTTTTGCGGCCTGGAAGATCAAGCCGCCGGAGGCGAGGACTTTTTGATCGGCCGCGGAGGGGCGACGGAGACGAGCGTCAGCGGGGCCACAAATGCGGTCGGCGTTATCCAGCCGGCGTCATTGGCGGCGTCAATGCATTGCGTCGCCCGTTGTCAATCGACCGGCGGCGACTTTTTTTTGAGCGGTCGCGGCGGGTCGATCGGCACCATCGTAATCGGCGCCACGAAGGCGGTGGGCGTTATCCAGCCCGCGTCTTTTGCCGTGATCATGCGCACTCCGTGCCTGAGTTCGCGTTGCGGCGGATGCTCTTGGGCCGGCTGCTTGGGCGGGCCGCCGGACTCGTCGTCGTTATCGCGTTTCATCGTCATTTGCAACCTCGGCGTCAATGAACTGCATCGCCAACTCCTGGCCATCCAACAAGACGGCAATTTCATACCGCCCTGGGTGGGGTAACCGCATTGAGTCGATGGGGATGGCCAACTCCATCTTAACAAGCCGCTCGGGAAAGTCCAAATGGCCGAAGATGCCCGCTGCCACACTTCGCTCGTCCGCCAAGTCTCGCAACTCGACGCTCACCTCATATTGTCCAATGCCGTCGTAAAGCTGCAGAAACGCTACGAGCGGCCGGGATGCCGCTGGGAATACTTGAAACGGAAGCGAATTGACAACGTTATACAGGTTGAATTGGCCGGTCATGCTGTTGATCCCGACTTCCTCGCAGATCAAGAAAGCCTTGCATTGCGGAAGCGGCTTATGTGCCGCCCGTTTTCCGTCGAAGGGCGCGCCGGGCATGGTTGCAGTTGCTTAGCCGATTAGCGTTGGAACGAAGGCGAAAGGACGCGAACCGCCGCATCGTAACCGCTCAAAGGGGCTAAACGCAAGCAGGGGGCAACTTAAGAGGGCAACTAAACAGGTCCAATTCTCGGAAGAGCAAGGCGATTCAGCAGCCTTTCGTCGCCGGGCATCGACCGGCCGCTTCATCGTGACGGCGGCAACGACGTTGGCGACGCACAATATGCGAGACTTCTCGCACATTCGCGGCCTCTCGCTCGTCGATTGGCTTAGCCCGTAGATGTCACGTCTGTAACACCATCCCGGTGTCAGGAACCGTTTTCATGGGTGGCCGGCTCCTTTCTTGGGCGGCCGCGGGGACAGATCGTCAATTCTAAGCGCGAGTCGTCGGATCGTGCGTTCATTCCACGGCCCGCTTCCATAGCGGCTGCCGCGTTCCACGCCGCGGCAAATTGCGGCCAACTCCGCCTCGCTCGGTGGCGCTTCCAACAGGACAAAGACCAGCGGCTCTCGCCGCGAACCGCGCGCGCCTACATGCAGCTCGCCCGCAACTGTCGCGGCTGACCGCGCAGCACCCCGAAGGAGTTGCGTCGCAACCGAAGGCCCTGCAAGCACTTGCGGCCATTGTGCAGACGGACGAGCGGGACCCGGACGTAGCCAGTTCGGCTGCGCGCAGCCAAAGTGCCGTTGCCAGCCCGGCCGCGCGCGGCCAAAGTGCCGTCGCCAGTTCGGCCGCGCGCGGCGCAAGTGCGGGCCGCAAGCGCAGGCGCACCGGCCCTGTGTGGCGGGCCTCGGGGCCATTCGTCCGCGAGGCCCCGCGCCGTGGTTAGTGGTTAGTGGTTAGTGGTTAGTGGTTAGTGGTTAGTGATTGGCCTCGGGGCCGTTCGTCCGCGAGGCCCTGCGCCTGGTCCAACCGCAGCCACCGCTGGGCGGTGGCGGCGGCCGGCGCCGCGATGACGCACGTCGTGGCGGCCGGGCAGGCGCTGGTCCAGGCGCGCGATCTGTGCGAACAAGGGGCTGGCTCCGTTGGTTGCGGAAGAATTTCGAGGGGTCGGTCCGCACGGCGCCGCGCTAGATGCGCGTCGCGCGGCACTTGCCCGCCAGCGGCATCGATGCGACGCGCGTGTCGCATCGGTCGCAGACGGCGCTCTTGCGCGGCGTGGTGTTTACGGAGCCGTCCGCCGCGGCGTGGTAGTCGCCATCGGAACAAAAACTGAATGCGGTCTTACCGGCAAGTTCGTCGATTCTTGACGATGTTGCACATGCCACCCCCCTGCCCTGCCCTTCTCATCTCGCCGTGGCGCTGGCCAATCGCAGGATCGCGTCCTCCGCGAGTTGCTCCGTTTGCATCAGCGAACGCAAGGCTTTCAACGAAATGACGTCGCCGTCGCGGACGAGCTGGAATTCGCCGGCCTGCTGGCCGGGCAGCTTCGACGCCACGTCGCCGCGCGCCGTTTGCAACATCGGCTTCAGCTTGCCGAGGGCCGTGTCTTCTTTGATGCGGCCCAAAAACCAGGAACGAATGTTCTCGCGGCACTTGTAATCGAAATCGCCGGGGCTTTGCGTGGCCAACAACAGGCCCAGCCCGGCCGAACGGGCCCGCTTCAAGAGATCCTCCAGCGGCGCTTTGCTGGCCGGCTCAGACCTGGCTGGCAAGTATACGTCTGCTTCATCGAAGAGAAACACGGCTTGCAACGATGCGGAGGGGTGCCCGCTCGTCCAACGCCGCAACTCGTTGAGAAACTGAGCGACCCAGAACTGCACGTCGGCCGTGTCGCCGAGAAACTTCGTGCTGATGATGGTGAGACGCGTTCGGCCGCCCTCGGCGGCGAGCAGGCGGTTGAAATCAAGCGGCTCCGCCGACGATGCAAACAGCTCGCCGCGCGTCAGCCGCACCGTCTCCAGTTTTTGCACGATCGCTTTGAAGTGCTTGGTGTCGAGCTTGCCAATGGCGTTCACCAGCGAAGGATCGGCGCAGTCGACCAGCTCGACCAGCTCATCGATGCCCGACTCCTGGTGCGGACGGAGCAGCGCCAACTGCTTGACGGCATGAATCAAAATCGCGCGTTGCGGCCCATGCCGCGATTCAGAGCCGAAGCCGATCATGCTGGCCAGCGCCGACCCGGCCGAGGCGGCGAGTTGGTCGAACTGGCCGTCGGCGCTCATGCCGGCCGGCACCAACGGCAGCTTCGAAGGCCGGCCGCGGGGGTTGCCCGGTGTGTATAGCTCGACCAGAACGCGGTCGCGCAACACTCGCTTGCGGGCGGTGCTGTCCGGAGTATCGGCCGGCGCTTGCCACCAGGCTTCGTCGGCATAGCCGCACAGATCGCCCTTGCGATCGATCAGCACGGCGGGGATGCCCTGCTCGATCAACTGCTCGATCAGGTTCAGCGCGAGCGTGGTCTTGCCGCTGCCCGTGCCGCCGAGAAAGGCCGCGTGCCGCGTCAACTCGGCCGTGGCGATTTCCACCGGCGCCAAGCTGAGCCCCGCGGTGACACCCAATCGAAGCCGTCCGCTCGCATTGGAACGCGGGGCAACGACCGGCACGAGGGCCGGCCGATTTTGCTTTTCTGCGGGCCGCTCGACCTTCGGTGCAGACGGTGGAGACAGCTCAGCCGTCGTGGGTTCGTCGAGACGCAGCAGTTCGCGCAGCGGTTGGATGCGAGTGAGCGGCTTTTCGCTTCGCAGCCAGGCGGCGAAGGCCGGCTGATCTTGGTGCCGCTGGCAAAAGTCTTCGAAGGCCAGCATGGCCCGCCACTGAGAGTCTTCGATCACGGCGCGCCGGCCGCCGCGCGTGAGGTAATCGCCCAGCAGCGTCGATATCTGGGCGCCGGGACTCGACGGAAACTCCATCGACCGCACCAAGAACCGGCCTCGCGCTGCGGCCAGCTCCTCCACCTCGCGCACCTGCCTGGCAAGTCCGCCTCCCTGCGGCCGTTTGTTGCAGATGCCGACCAGCGTTTCCAGCACTTGGCCGCTGACGTGCGCTTTGATGTCGATCATCCGGCCGTGCGACGTGGCCTCAAAGCGGTCGCCGTTGTGAGATGCCTCGCCGTTGGTCCGCTCGATGGCCGCGGCCAGGATGTTGGCCAGCTCGCTCTCGTCGGCCGGCACGTTCCATTTGTTCTCGGCCTGGAAGGTCTGCCACTTTTCTTCCAGATCTGCGACGCCGCGCGAAGTTTCCGTCGGCACTTCCGCATCGGTTTGCGGCGGAGCGCTTGTTCGATATTGCTGCTGATACCGTCGGCACCAGTCGAGCACGTCGCGCGTGCGCAGGTTTCGCCGCTCGCGCAGCTCGGCCACGGGAATGGGAAAGGTCGGATCGCCGCGGTCGATCTCCACGCCGGCGTCTTCATAGAGCACGGCCAGCCGGCAGCCGACCAGATCGATGATCTCCTCTTCGCCTCGCCGGCTCTCCAGGCGTATCTTGTCGGGGTTGCGCTCGATGCGATCGATCAGCGGCCGGGCCAGCGACGTTTTGAGCTCTTCGTAATAATCTTCCAGGCAGGCGATGACGACGGTCGACGAGGGCACGTTCTCGGCCAGCGTATTCACGGCGCCCATCGCCCGGCGAAACAACTCTTTGGCGTTTTCGAGGTTGTACATTTCTTCGAGCTGATCGATGAACAGCACCAGCGGCCGGCCGTGAACGGCCCACATCAAATAACCGAGCGACTCGATCATCTCCAGCGGGTGCGAATCGTCGGTGCGCGGCACGATGCCGCCCAGCGCCTCGCGGTCGAACCGCGCCAGGTCTTCGCAACGCAAATAGCTGTGGGCCGCCGCCCGCACCGCCGGGTCCTGCCGCTGTAAGTAAACCAAGGCGCGGATCGGATCGAGGAGGCCCTCTTTCGTCGCGCCGAGCTCCGCCAAAACGTCTTTCGAGAGGTGGTAGACCGATTCCGCCAGGTCGTCCGGCTTGTAGTGTCCGGACCGCAGGTCGTCGATGATCGAGACATAGTCCGTGCCGAGACGATCGACCATCGCCGTCGAGAGGCACATCAGGGCCGAAAGCTGCACGCGCGGATCGTCGTAGCGTTCGTCGAGCGAGGCCAGCAGCTTCGAGAGAATGTATCGCCCGTAGTTGTGCGTGGGCGTGGTCATCTGCAAGTAGCCGCAATAGCCCAGGTCGCGCGCATGGACATAGTTGCGGAAGGCCCGCATGAGGTGCGTCTTGCCGCTGCCCGACTCGCCGAGCAATAGCAGGCTGCGGCCCGAGGGCGTGCCGGGCGGGGTCGTGGCCCGCTCGATCATGGTCTCGAACACGGCGCGAGCTTCGGCGTGGATCGATCGCACGTCGAAGGGGTCGGGCGTGCAAATCTCTTTGGCATGGCAGACCGAATGAAACACCTCGCGGCCGGTGGGCGAGCGGAAGGCGGCGACGCGCGGGTCGAGGCTCGGCGGTGAAGCGAGGTGGACGGTCGGCATAGGGTTCAGGGTTCAGGGTTCAGGGTTCAGGGTTCAGGGTTCAGGGTTCAGGGTTCAGGGTTCAGGGTTCAGGGTTCGAGCGTATAGTATCCCTCACGCTCCGCGTAAGGGAACCCATCACGCGGAGCGTGATGCCTACTGTACGCTCCGCTATTTGGATCTGGCGAACTTCGATGTTGCATTTCCTGAACCCCGAACCCCGAACCCCGAACCCTGAACCCTGAACCCTCCTAGATTCTCACGAAATGAAACGTGGCATTGTCGTACACGGTGGACGACTCTCGAACGTCGGTCGGGTCCATGGCTTCAACGAGGTCTGCCCGGCTGAGGTGCAACAGGCCGTCGCGATTGGCTTCGACCAGCCGTTGCTTGAACTTGCTCAGGTCGAGACCCGCCGCGGCCCGCTCGCCGTTCAGTTGCCGCCAGACGTGCGAGATGAATACCTTGTTGTCGCCGAACCGTCCGGTCGCCGGGCACCGCCGCGCGGCATCGATGACTTCCGAGGCGAAGCGTTCGAGCGGGTCCGGAGTGCCGGCCGCGCCGTGCGTGGCGGGCGCGAGCAGCCATTGGCGGACCGCGCCCAGTCTCAGATCGGCAATGCCCGACCGGCTCGATCCGATGGCCGAGGCCGCCAGTGCGCTCGTCACCTGGGCCGTGGTGATTTTTTTTGCGGGCCGCTGGCCGAGCGCAAGCTGTTGAAGGACGTTCTCGGCGGTGAAATCGGCGTCGCTTTCGATGCCGATCAGCTTCCAGGCCAATCGCGCCAGCAGCGACTTGGCCGTCGCGGTTTCGCGCAGGGGTAGTTGCTTCGAGCGCGAAATCACCGCCAGCTTAAGTTGCGGGGCGGTCTTCAGCTTTTGGGCCTCGGGCGAGCCGGGCCGGGCACCCATCGCCAGCGGTAACAGATAATCGGATTGCAGCGTCGGCCAGCTCAGCTTGGCCGGCAGTTCGGAAACTTGCAGAAACTCCAGCACCTGGCGGCGGGCCGCGTCGGTCAAGGAGAACGCCGCTCCGCGCTTCTTACCCGGCGGTAGCCCGATCAGGCCGCGTTCGGCCAAGCCCTTCCAATGCGCGTCGAACGCCGCGCTCCACTCGCCGGGTGCGAGTCGGGCGGCGGCAATCTTTCCGACGTCGTCGCGTGCTTTGGTGGCAGTCGCCGGCGCGAGTAGGCGCGCGAGGATCAGCAGGTCGAGCGTTTCGAGCGCGGGTTCAGCTTCGAAATTCGTCATTCGTTCTTTTCCTGGAACTCCCCTGCCCTGCCCCGCTCCCTCTCAAACATGGTGGGCCGGCGCTCGCAAGCTCGCTGGTCCCACCCTACCTCCCCTCCCCTGCCCTGCCCTGCCGCACGGCGGCAAGAATCGTTTCCAAAATCTCTTCCAGCCGGCTGGCGACGTCGTCGGCCAGGCAGCGGACGACGAAATAACCGGCGTGCTGCAAAAACACATCTTTCCGCCGGTCACGCCGATACGCTTCGAGGTCGGTGAAATGGTAATAGCCATCGATCTCAACCGCCACTCGCGGAGCACGGGCCAACAGATCGACTTCCACCGCGCGGCCATTTTCAGTACCGTCGAGCCGGCCATTCAACTCAAACAAACCGGCGGTTTCGGGATGGGCCTGCAAACGCTCAAACAGATAGCGTTCCGCCGCGCTGCGGGCCGGATCGTCGGGCAGCAGCTCAGACTCGATACCGGCTTCCAGTTCGTCAGGCTCATGTACGGTGGCTGGGGCAAAGCCGCCGCAGGTTTCATCGGGGTCAGGCTTAACGTCCGGTGCCGCGGCGATGCCCCGGTCGCCATGCATCACATCGGCCCCAGACTCCAGCGGAATGATCCCTTCGCGCACCAGGGCCAATGCCCGGCATTCGGGCATCGCGGCCAGATAGTCATCGAGCCGTTCGCCCTCAGCCGAAACGGCAACCGCCAACGCGGGCACGACCGACACAAGCGCGGTCAGATCGGCAACAAGCGCAGCCAGCGAGACGACGTCGGGCGTATTCGCTACGATGTGCAGCATCGGCGCCCGCTCGCCATCGACGAGCGCCAAGATTCCCGCGATCGCGCGTCCCAAGTCGCCCGCGCAGGCGTCGCGCAAACGGTCCCACAGGCCCTGCATGGTCGGACCGTTCTGGCAAACATGTTCGACGACGGCGCGGCAGATGACGTCCGCCGGCACCGCGTTCTTCGTTCCCAGCTTCCGATCGAGAAACAGCATTTGTTCGTGAAGCGACCGGATTCCCAATCTATATGACAACGCCTTGGCGTCGTCGTTGTTGAGGTTGGCCAGCCAAACGAAAGCCGACGCGGTGAGGTCTTGCGACGCGACCAGTGTGTCAAACCAGCGTGAAACCGCCTCGGCCAATTCGGTGGCCGTTGTTTCGCAAACTGGTCGCCCTGCCCTTTCTGCCCAGCGGCGAACGAGCCGCGCAGGTGCATCGTCGCTTCCGGCCAGCACCGTAAGCGTCGGAACACTCTGCCGACGACGTTCTTGGTGCCGAGCCAACACATCGAGCGCGGCATCGGCTGCCAGCGGCGATGGAGCTCCTTCACGACTCCTACTTGATGAAATTGGCATGATCTCCGCCGCAAAAGCCTTTCGCCAATGTACCGCCGCTGCCGCGGGATTCCAAACCGTTACTGAGAATCGTCATGCACCCTGCCCTCCCCTGCCCTGCCCCGCGGTTTCGGAAGGCAAGCCGCGGATGCGCTTCGACGAACGTGTGCGCGAATCCGTAGTGTGGGGCCAGCGAGCTTGCGAGCGCCGGCCCACCATCGTTAGGCGTCAGGCATCAGGCATCAGGTTGTTTGTCCTGGCGCCTGACGCCTGAAACCTGACGCCTTTTATCGGTGGGCCGGCGCTCGCAAGCTCGCTGGTCCCACCCTACACACAGAACGCGCGACTACCGCTCCCCAGGCGATTCCCAAACCTCCAACGCCCGAGCGGCCTGATTGCGAATTTCGTCGTCGCTCTCCTCGATCACGGTTCGTCGCAGCCGGCGCATGACTTCGGGGTCGGGATCGGTGGCCAATAAGCCGACCGCCGCCCGACGCACTTGCAGATTGACGTCGTCGCTCAACCGCAACAGCCAAAACCGTGCGTCGATGCCGCGAATGCCGGGCAAAAACTCCGCCCAACGCAGCCGCTCGGAGGCGTCGGGCGAAGTGAGGTGCCTGCCAACCTCGATTTGCCGGGAGGAATAGCCGCGGGCCTCGAGTTCGATGGCCGCCGCGGCCGCCGTCTCGCCCGACTCGTTCAACAGGGCGAAAAGCTTGAGCGTGTCCGTCGCCCGCAGCTCGTCTCGGGCTTCCTGTGCCTGCCGCCGGCGGTCGTTCTCGGCGCGCGTATAGCCCACCGTCGCGATATCGCCTTCGTTCCCTTTGCTCTTGTCTACCGGTCGATGGTGGGTGGCGACGAGTGCCGCCCCGTCGAAGGCTCCGAGGATCCGCGGCGGCTCCCCTGCCCCGCCGGCCGCCCGGTCAGCCCGCGGAAGCTCCGGCGGCGTAAGCTCGGCCAACTCTAAAACCATCGAATGATCGGGCGGCAGGATCCGTGGCTTGGCCGGGACAGCGCTTGCTGGCGTGTCGAAACGGCGGGGTTGTTCGGCATCCGCCTTCGCGTTGGCGGCGACTGTCTGACCGTGCTGGGCAATGCGCAGCGTGCGGTCGCAGGCCGCCAACAGCCGGCCGCGGTCGAAGGGGCCGTCGGCGGGCCGCGAGAGAAGGATTTTCATGGCGAGTTTCGCTGCCCGTCCGTGGGCCGCAGGCGGAAGCCGCTCGATATTGTCGGCCAATGCCTCGGCGAGGTCCGCGAGCAGGGCGCGGGCCTGGGGCGATGGCCGGTAGCCCGCTCGCTCGATCTCATCATCCAGCATCAAATAGGCCATCTCGCCTATCCGTTCGCGCGACTCCCCTAAACCACGCACTACGGCTGCCAAGCCCGGTTTGCCCAAAGGGACCAGCCGCTGAAGGATCTCCGGGGCCCGTGCGCTGCCGGCCCGTCCCAGTTCGTCCTCCCAATAGCTCGCCAGCCAGGGCTCGCGTTTCTGCGACCAAGTCAGCAATGCGGCCAGCAGCAAGCCCGCCGCCAGGCAGACGCTCGTCCACCTCGCCTTACGCAGAGCGGACTTCTTGTGCTTCATACCCAAACTTCCCACATCAGGCTCACCCGGCGGCCGGGCATTCTCTAGCGGCCGGCCGATCACCACAAGCCGAAATGTCGCGAAATTCGCTGGTCCGCCCGGCGCGCCCCAACCGAATTATCTGTAGGACCGGGAAACCCCGATCGATGTAAGGCGGCAGCCGCGATCGCGGCTGCATCAGCGGTCTGCTCTGGGGGGACTATGTTGAAGGCGCCGCGGAACGCATTGAGGCCGCTGCTGGTGATGTTGGTTTGCTGGCCGGCGACGGCCCAGGCCGCCAAGCAGGCGCGCGCGCCGCAAGGCACGTCCAGCCGCGAGGCGCGCGACGAAGCCATGCGGGCGATTCCCTACAATCAGCTCGACCGCCATGCGCGCATCAAGGTCGGCGCGGTGCTGGCCAACACCACCATCTATCGCCACCTTCCTTCCGAGACGATCGAGTGCGACGCGGCCCTGTTTGTCTTTCTGGTCGAGCATCCCGACCTGGTGGTCAACATGTGGGAGGTGCTCGGCGTCAGCGACGTCGAGCTGCTGCGGGCCGGCGACCACGCGTTCCAGGCGAGCGACAAGGCGGGCACGCGCGGCCACATCGAGTATCTGTTTGACGGGCCGCAGGTCCACGTGGTCTATGCCGAGGGAACTTACACCGGCTCGCTGCTGCCGCGCCCCGTCCACGGCCGTTGCGTCATCCTGCTGCGGTCGAACTATTTACGCGCCGCCGACGGCCGGCCGATCGTGCGATCGAACATCGACGCCTTTGTGTACCTGGAAAACGTCGGCGTCGGCGTGCTGGCCAAAACGTTCCAGCCGCTGGTGACGAGTTCGGCCGACCACAATTTTCGCGAGACAACCCGCTTCCTGGCCAGCGTGCATCGGGCGGCGGAAACGAACTACGCCGGCATGCAACGGCTGGCGCAAAAGCTCACCAAGATCGACGACGGCGACCGCCGGGAGTTCGCCGACCTGACGACGCAGTTGGCCGTGCGGGCCGCGTTGGCTGAAACGCCCTCGCCTGCCAGATCGGCCAACCCAGCTCGCCCCTCGACGGCCGGCCGTCCCGCGCCTCGTCTGCGGAAACGCTGAGCGGTCCTAAACAAGCAGCCGCCTAAACAACAGAAACGGAATGGCGGTGGCTGGGACAGAGCCGCGCCGATTGGGCAGTTCCGCGCAAACCACTCTGCCGCGGCGATGCCCCGGTAGCGCCACCACCGGGCATCGCTGGCCGGCGGTGCGTATTGCAAGGGCCGGATCGGTCTCGGCCAGCTTCTGCCCCAGCCACCGACCACGCGCGCCATTCCCGTGCGCGGCGAGCGGATTTGTCACAGCCAAGTGGCCGAATGCGGGCCGTTCTCGCATCCAACGGTGGAAAATGTGCCGTCGAGCGAGCTCCTGCTCGTGGCCAATGGTGTCAATCTTCGGCCGTGCGATCTATACTGGAGAGGCGCGTCGCGCGGGCCGATTGCTCGGCCAAGCGTGCCGCGGTCCGCGCCGCTACATCCTGATTGCCCCATGCTTCGAATGCGAAAACCAATCCTGCTCTTTCCCCTGCTTCTACTGGCCGCCGAGGCGCGCGGCGACGGACCGTCGATTGAACCGCGATCTCTGTCGAAGGTGCGGCAAGTGACCGAGGGCTTCGTCAAAGCGGGCGAGGGCTACTTTTCGCCCGACCAAGCGACCATTATTTATCAGGCCGTTACCGCGGACTATCCTTTTTATCAAATCTACGTTCAGCCTTTCGCCGGCGGACGGCCGCGGATGGTGAGCACGGGCAGAGGCCGCACCACGTGCAGTTATTTTTCGCCCGACGGCCGCCACATCCTCTATGCTTCCAGCCATCTCGATCCGCACTTGGACCAGACCGAGGCCGACGAGCGAAAGAAGCAGGCCGATGACGCGGCGACCGGGCGGCGGCGGCGGTACGATTGGGTCTTCGATCCGTATACGGACATCTTCCAGGCCGACCCGGACGGCAGCCACCTGGTGCGGCTGACCGACGCGCCGGGCTATGACGCCGAGGGAGCCTATTCGCCCGATGGCAAGCTGATCGCCTTTTGCAGCACGCGCGACGGCGACCCCGACATCTATCTGATGAATGCCGACGGCTCGAACGTGCGGCAGATCACCAATGAGCCCGGCTACGACGGCGGCCCGTTCATTTCGCCCGACGGCAAGTGGATCGTCTATCGTAGCGACCGCAAGCAAAAGGAGATGCTGCAAATCCACGCGATCGGCATCGACGGCAAGAACGACATGGCGCTCACCGACAACGTGGGCGTGAACTGGGCGCCGTATTGGCACCCCACAAAGCCTTATATTATTTGGACCGGTGCCGACCATTCCGATCCGACGAAACGACCCAACTACGATCTTTGGCTGATGAAATACGAAGTGCGCGAAGGCCGGCTGACACGCCTCGGAGACATCGTACGCGTGACGGACCACCCCACCGCCGACGTGTTGCCGGTTTTTTCGCCCGACGGCAAACGGCTGATGTGGACCAGCAATCGCACTGACGACCACAGCAGCCAGCTTTGGACGGCGAAGTTTTCGCTGCCGGAATAGTGCCTTTGTGACGGCGGCGTAGTTAAGGAGATTCCGATATGACGTCGTCCGCCGTACACGAGACCTGGCCCGCCAAGGTCGGCCGCGACGACCGCCGCGACTTCGCTTATGAGGCCGACGATGGCTGGGCGAAGCTGCCCGGCGGTTTCCGTTGGACGGAAGTCGCCGCGGTCGCCACCGATTCGCAAGACCGCCTGTTCGCGTTCCATCGTGGCGAACACCCGGTGATGGTGTTCGACCGCGACGGCAACTTTCTCACGTCCTGGGGAGACGGCATTTTCGTCCGGCCGCACGGCATCACCATCGGGCCGGATGACGCGGTTTATTGCACCGACGATCTCGACCACACGGTCAAGAGATTCACGCCCGACGGCCGCTTGCTGATGACGCTGGGCACCACCGGCAAGCCTTCGGACACCGGCGCGACCTCGATCGATTATCGCACGATTCAACGCGCCGGGCCGCCCTTCCACTTTCCGACCAATGTGGCCTTGTCGCCCGCGGGCGACATCTACATCTCCGACGGCTACGGCAACGCCCGCGTTCACAAATTCAGTCCCGACGGCCCGCTGCTGCGGTCGTGGGGCGCGCCGGGCAGCGGGCCGGGGCAGTTCCACGTGCCGCACGGAATCGCGGTCGACCGAGAGGGCAAGGTGTTCGTCGCCGACCGCGAGAACAGCCGCGTCCAAATCTTTACCGCGGACGGAACCTTCCTCGCCGAGTGGACCGACGTCGCCCGACCATGCCAGGTGGCGTTCGACGCTTCGGGCAACCTATGGGTGGCCGAGCTGGGTTATCGTGCCGGTATGTGGCCGGGCACGCTGGCGCCCTCGCCGGACGCGACGGGCGGGCGCGTCAGCGTGTTCGATTCAGCCGGCCGCCTGCTCGCTCGCTTTGGCGGCGGAGACAATCCCACCGCCCGCGGCGACTTCTTCGCGCCGCACGATCTTTGCGTCGATTCACGGGGAGACGTCTACGTCGCCGAAGTCGTGATCTCGGCCGGCGGCAATCGCGGTCTCGTTTCGCCCGACTGCCACACGTTGCAAAAGCTCGTTTCGGCGTAACGCGCAGGCATTCGAGTAATGAGGGTGAAGCGCGAACTGCCTCGCCTGTTCCAACAAAAGCCCGGAAATGCTACGCTACGGTTAATCACTGTCAAAGGTCTCTCATCATGCTGCTGCGACGCTCTCTGCTGGAAATGGCCTCCGTTGGCGTGGTGCTGATCGTTTCGTGCCTGCCGGCCGGGGTCGAAGAAAAACGTCCTATCAGGACCGACATTTATTTAACCGCACAAGCGCGGCGTCACGGTCCTGAATTATGGACAGGCGGTGTGGCTCATGCAAAGCTTGGGCCTTCGTCGCGCAAAAGTCGCGAAAGCCAAGGGGCGCGGATTGCGGACTATCGCCAGAAGGGATGACAACCAGTCAATAGCACATTAGAATGGCGACGTTGAATCAGATCCAGAGCAGCGAAAAAGAATGCCATGGTCGCCAACTCGATTATTCAGGGAGATTGTCGGCAGATTTTGGGAACCGTTCGGCCCGATTCCATTTCTGCCTGCATCGCCGATCCGCCATATAATTACGAGTTCATCGGTCGGAAGTGGAACGCCGAGGAAATCCGGAGGCGTTGCGATCGAATCAAGGGCGATGAATCTAAAACGCTCGTAAAGAATATCCCCTACGGCAGCGGTCTCGCTGGCGGGGTCCGCAACGCCAACTGGTACAAACGAAATCGCGAGAATATCGTCGATTACGGTGAATGGTGCTTCCAATGGGCGCAGCCGCTCTACACATGTCTCAAGAGAGGTGCGTTCGTTCTCGTTTTCAACAGTACGCGCACCGTTGCCCACGTCCAAATTGCGCTAGAACGGGCCGGTTTTTATGCCAGAGATATGCTGGCCTGGCGCCGTCATTCCGGAATTCCGAAGGGCTTCAATGGCAATCAGATGAAGGAGCGTGAAGCCGACCATTCATGGGAGGGATGGCATAGTTGCTTACGTAACGAATGGGAAGCCATTTGCGTTTTGCAGAAACCTCTCATCAACAATTACCCCGAAACTCTCAAGAAGACCGGCGTCGGTCTAATGCATGCGGAGAATGGCGAAGGTTTCGCGAGCAATATCATTGAAGGCATCTCGAACCGCGGGAAAACTAACGACGAGAATACTCACTGCACTGTCAAACCTCTGGATCTTATGAAGCGACTCGTCGAACTGGTCACCCCCCCGGGACGAGAGCACATCGTACTAGACCCTTTCGCGGGCTCCGGCACCACGCTACTTGCCGCTCATGAACTCGGGCGTTCATATCTCGGCATCGAGCTTGTGGACGAATACTGCGAAATCGCACGCCGTCGCCTATCTGGCGTCTCCGATCGGCCACGACAAACGACTTCTGCAAAACCAACGGAAAAGCTTTTGTTTTGACTACGGGGCGGTCGGTTGGCGTAGGACGATATGAAGTTTTGCGCTCTCGGTGAGGAATTTCATCATGTCGAATCCGGATTCTTCCAGGATGAAATCGAAGGTAGCTTGACCGATCAACGTTCTCCAGCCTCCGGCCTTGCATGCCTTGATCGCGGCCGGAAGGTTATCGGAACGCAGGATCAGGAAGACTGGCTGGTATTCGAGAGAAGAAAGTCGTCCTCCGTATTGCTTGAATTTCTTCAAGGTTCCCGAGTCACCGCTTCCGATGCGATATTTCGTGTCGATCGCCATCTTCCCAACTATCAAGTCGCACATCTCGTCTGCGCCTGAACGGTAGCCGGGGCCAAAGTCCGCTTTTCTACAGATTTCAAAGACGCGGCTAACAAGAAGCTGCCAGCACATGCCCAACTCGCGGCCCCAGCACTGGCGATTCTCACGCTTCAATTCGGGCGTAATGCCGAAGACGTTCATGAGTGGGTCGAGGTCTTGATTCTCGTCGCCATAGGATTTTGAGCTGAACGATGTCCCGTACTGCTTCAGAATCAAGCCCAGAGATTGCGCGGCAACCTCCTGTAGCGTTTTTTTCATTGCTGGCTTTGTTTACAGTGATTGGGTTGCCAAGACACGTTTACATAATCAGCGATACGCCGTTCACAATGGGCTACCACCGTCCGCCTGGAAATCAGGCGGCAATGCCTCGACGTGTTCGCGCGAGGCGGATGCCGCAGCGGGATGACGCTTATGTCGCCGATTTCGCCATTGGCGCGAAGGCCAATTTCAAGTGCTGGCTAAGGGCAGTTTAGGTATATGAGCGAAGATAAAAGCCAAGCCTAAGATAAAAGCCAAGCCTTACGTCGCGACTTCGCCCAGAATCGCCAGCGCCGCTGCCACCTGCTCGGCCGTGACGCACAAGGCCGGGCAAAAGCGAATGCCGCTCGTGCCGCAGCCCAACAGCAGCAGCCCGCGGTGAAAACAGGCGTCGACGAAGGCGTTGCGAAGCTCGGGTGACGGCCGGTCGCCTTCGACCACGTCGATGGCCCGCATCAGGCCCAGGCCGCGCGGCCGCGTAAACTCCGGACAACGCTCGGCCAGCTCGGCCAGCCCCGCGGCAAGCTGTTCGCCCCGCGCGACCGCATTGGCCATGTATTGCCGCTCGATCAGATCGAACGTGGCCAGCGCGGCGCGACAGCTCACGGGGTTGCCGCCAAACGTCGAGGCGTGGCTGCCCGGCGGCCAATCCATGATGTTGGCCCGCGTAATCAAGGCCCCCAGCGGCAGGCCGCTGGCGATGCCTTTGGCCAGGCAAAGCATGTCGGGCACGACGCCAAAATGCTCGATGGCAAACATCTTGCCCGTCCGGCCCATGCCCGACTGCACCTCGTCGGCCACCAGCAAGATATTGTGCCGGTCGCAGACCTCTCGCACGATGGGCAGAAAACCGGGCGAAGGGACGCGATAGCCGCCCTCGCCCTGGATCGGCTCGATGAAAATGGCGGCCACCTCGTCCGGCGGGCAAACGGTCGAGAACAGCTCGTCGAACTCTTCGGCCGGACAATCGAAATGGATGCGGTGTACGCCGGAGAGCAGCGGCCCGAAGCCGTGCTGGTGCAGGGCCTTGGAGCCACCCAGCGACATCGCGCCATAGGTCCGGCCGTGAAAGGCGCCGTAGCAGGAAATGACGCGCTGGCGGCCGGTGTGGTGATGGGCGAGCTTCAGGGCGGCTTCGATCGTCTCCGCGCCGCTGTTGGCGAAGAACACTTTTTTTGGCTCGCTGCCGGGGGCCAGGGCCGCCAGGCGCTCGGCCAGCTCGATTTCGGGGCCGTAATAAAAATCGGTGCCCGACATGTGGATCAGCTTGGCGGCCTGATCGACGATGGCTTCGACGACTTCGGGGTGCGAGTGACCGGTGGCATTGACGGCGATGCCGGCGGTGAAGTCGAGAAAGCGGTTACCGTCGACGTCTTCCAGCACGCAGCCGGCGCCGTGCGAGGCGACCAGCGGATAACCGCGCGTATAAGAGGGCGAGATCACCCGCAGGTCGCGGGCGATCCACTCGGCGGCCTTGGGGCCGGGTAAAGCGGTGAGAAGGCGAGGGGCGTCCATGAGGGTTCGGGGTTCGGGGTTCGGGGTTCAGAATCGAGCGTTCCGGTTCAGAGTAACGATTGCTGCCAAAGAGTGTCGAGACGAGTCAAGTCGGGCCGTGCGGCTGACCAGGCACGACCCAATCATGCCGTACCCCCTGGATTTCGGCGGGCGGCTCTGGTAGCTTCGCTGTGGTAACTGGCGAGCGTTCCCACAAATGGCTCGCGTCGAAACAATCTTTTGCGATGTGCCGATGAAGCAAGCAATCTCGGGAGTCGTGCCGCCGGAAACAGGCGAAGCGACCATCATGAACGTCTGGCCCTCGCTGGCGGCGCTGAGCGGCGGCCAGTTCTGGGGCCGGTTGTATGGCAATAAATCGGGCGTCACCATCGCCGGCGTGCCCCTCACCGTGGGGCGAATCGTCGCCTTACTGTCGATTCCGCTCATTCTGCCCGTCTACTTCCTGATGCTGCTGCCGTGCTTCATCTATCTGCCCAAGCTGGGGCCGCTGCCGATGATTTATGTCTCAAACCCCTGGGCGCGGCGCTATCGGCTGACGAATCGGCGGGTGATCGTCGAGCGGCTGTCGGGCGAAGAAGACAAGTCAGTCTTGCTCGAACATTTCGATGCCATCGACGTCGTGGTGTTGTCGGGCCAGGAGTGGTACCCGGCCGGCGAGCTGGTGTTTCGCAAAGGGAACGTCGAGACGTTCCGCTTGTCGGGCGTGCCCCGGCCCGAAACGTTCCGCCAGACTTGCCTCAAGGCCCAACGCGCACACGCCTCGGTGAAGAAAGCCGTGGAGCATCAGCCCGCGGCCGCGTGAGAGGGTTCAGCCGTAGGGTGGGACCAGCGAGCTTGCGAGCGCCGGCCCACCGTTGAGTCGCGCCGGTGGTGGGCCGGCGCTCGCAAGCTCGCTGGTCCCACCCTACGAAGGTGAATACAGCCCCTGGCCGGCGCGTTTGAGCTTGCCTTGCTTGACCAGTTCTTCCCAGACACTGGTCGGATACTGATCGGGCGGCGTGATGCCGGCGATCGACGATCCGTGGCCGGCGCTCATCGGTCCGCGTCCGATGCGCGAGGCGTCGTCGAGCTGCGTCAGCTTCAGCCGCCGCTTGAACGCCTTATAGGCCGCCTTGAGAGTTTCGGCGGAGGGCGCGGCGCTTGCCGCTGCTTGGGGTTGGCTTTGTGGTGCGTCAGACATGCGAGTTTCCCGAGTTAAGGCGCGGAAGAAACTTCAGGTTAAAGCCGCACCGACGCGACTGTCAACCATGATACACCTTATTCGAGTTTTTGTTTCCAACAGGGTCTGCGCGCACACGACACGCGTGTCGCGTCGGCGCGGCGCCGACAAGCGACGGGCATGCGCGTTGAGCGTCGAGACACTCGCCCACAACCGGCCCCGGAGGCACGACAAAAGCGCCGCGCGCGCGGCGCTTTTGTTCTGCGCCGTCTCGAAGGCCGGGACCCAAATGAGTCCATCGCGCAAAACAAAAGCGACACGCGCGTGTCGCTTTTGTTTTGCGCACCGTGTCCGCGTGACAGTGTACCCGCCCGTCGGCATCGCCATAAAGTATTTCGCCGCCAAGGTTTACGGCGGCAGGGCAGTAAAGCTTCGCCGAACCCGGTACGCAGGTGCCGTACACCAACCCGAAGCGCTAGCGAGGAACGTGAAAAAGGCGACAAAACCTCGCTTGCGCTTCGGGTTAGTGTGAAATGGGAACGGGTTCGGCGAAGCTTTACGCAGGGCATGCCGTCAGACTCGACGGGGTCAGAGCAGCCTACGGGTCTTTTGCCATGCGACCGCTTTGGGCACCGGCCTCGACTGCTGCTTTCACTTTCCGACGAACACCGGCCAGCGTGGGTTCGATTCCAAGCTCATGAGCTCGATGTGGCTGCGCCGAACGCGCAACCACGCCAGGAAGAACTCACGCTCGACCAACACCGGTTCTCGACGGCTCGCGGGCTGGAAAAGGCCCGCCGGTGTGTGGTAGTCTAACCCTTGGGTGCTTTTTGGAAGGCGGGCGGACATGTGCCAGAGACCTGGCGAGTAGCAAGATGCCCTTTCAGACTGATGACAGGCTCGCGACGGATGTCCGCAAGGCGTTCGGCGAGTACATCACGACCTTCACCAGCAGGGGCGGGCAGGTGCGCGCCGACCTTTTCCGGGAAGGAAGGGTGTTTGTGGCTCACGTCTCTTTCCCCACCGGACTGGATGCCAGTGATGTCACCGATCCGTACGTGAGCGAGCTATGGAACTACGCTCGCGAGCAGGGAATCGCGGACAACTTCAAGATGATTCTGTCCTGACGCCTTCAGAGGTATTCACCGCTTCTCCCGGGCGGAAATCGGCATTCTTCAGCTACTGTGTTCGGGCGATATCATCAGCCTCCCGGCACTGATCGATTGAATTATCGCGTAGTGATGGAGAGAACACCGCTAGCAGTTGGATGTCCGGGACGATGAATGGCACGTCCAGTTGCTGCATATTCGCTTCGAGGGCCGTTGACGCTTCTTGGATTCGCGTGCGAATTCCCGTGGGTTCGCTCGATGGCACCGGTGCGGGATCGCGGCGAAAGGTACGGCGATTCAGCAGCTCGTTAAGTCGGTCAATGAGTTCGCAATCCGACATAATGACCGGCTGGCCTGATGTCCCGAACGTCACCGCGGCGACAACACTCCGGACCGTCGTTGTCGTTGAGGTCACGTGCTCCGACACTTTGAAAATAACAAGCGGAGCAGGTAGCATGGCTTCGGGCACGGATGTAACGCACGCCGAAAGCGCCCGGGCTTGACGAACGGCTTCATGGAACACGACGTGACCGAATCCAAGCACACGTTCGATGTCTTGACTCGCCTCGTCGCCACGCGAGAAAACCATTTCCGAGTAATTCGTGCGGGCGGCTGGCACCGTGAGCCAACTATCAGGCGTCTTGAACGTCAAGCCACGATCGGTCTCTTGAGGTCTGCGGTTATTCAACGCAAGCATGGCCAGGAAGAAGGGGCGAAGTGCAGGGAGATCAACCTTTGGAAGACGTCCAGACATTTCCTGAAAGTCGAACCGAGCGCAGTGGCCGATAAGATCCCGAACCGTATCCAGCATATCGCGGCCCCCGAATTTTGCTGTTTTCTGATCGAACCAGGACGTGAGAGTTTCGGGAGGAACGTCAATAGCCTCAGAGAAAACCTCTCGGAACAACTTTGGCGATGTCATGCCAAGTACCAATTCCAGAAGGTCTTCGGGCTCATCCATCGCGGTGCCCAGCGCGATCATGATCTGTTCGATCTTCTCATTCAGCTTGTCCCAAATCCTCGATTCCACGGTACTTGGATTCCGTAGCGTCAAGACTTCAACTTGTTTCGTTTGGCCATAACGATACAGGCGCCCTACGCGTTGATGGAGCCGCATCGGGTTCCATGGCAGATCGACGTGGATTAACGAGTGACATTGCTTTTGCAAGTCAATGCCTTCGCCGGCGGCCTCAGTCGAAACGAGGAACCTCACCGAGCCTGCATTGAAACGCTCCGCGGCCGACTGCCGGTCTTCGACAAGCGTTCGCTTCTCTCCGCTTCCCATCAAGACGCCTTCTGCCCGATCCTCGCCGTTGATGAAGGCAACGCAGCCGTCGCCGAGCTTGCGCTGCAGAGCCGACATCAGCAGCGATTGCGTTGCCTTATACTCCGTGAAGAACAGCACTGACCGACCGGTGAATCGATTGTCAAGCTCGGCCAGGATTTTCTCGATTTTGGTCTCGACCGATACTTCGTCGGCGGCCGCAATCAACTCGGCAAGTCGTGCTTCCTCATCGCCGACCAGTTGCAAGCCGACCAACTCTAATACTTCCTCCTCGATTCGGTTTACTTCGTCGGAATCACCTTGCTCGTCGGACTCATCGTACCGGCAGAGCGTGTCACGCTCTTCCTGCAATTTCGCCAGTTCGTTTTTGGCGTTCTTCAGTTTTTCCAAACGGCGAATCAGTGCCCTGCGAATGGCTGCCACTGAACTTGACGCGAGTTTCTGCATCGAAATCAAAACGAGCATCACGGTTCGCTGATCCGATGAACTGAGCGTCGATGCGTAGGCTTTGCCAGTAGTGATGAACTCCGTGAGCATTGTGTAGAAGCGATCTTCAGGCTCCGAGTAGGCGTAGGTTTGCGAGGCGACCTTTAACGGCTGGAATAGCCGCTTTCCTTTCAGATCGGTCACATTCTGCTTGTTGTTGCGGATCATGACTTGCGGCAACCCAGAAAGTTGTCGCGACATGGAGCGTTTGCAATCGAAAAGGTCAGGCCGCAGCAACTGCAGCAGCGATAGAAAACCGAAGTTCTTGCCTCGATGCGGTGTTCCTGTGAAGAACACCATCGAACGTACTCGCTTCTCCTCAACGAGTTTTTCCAGCAGATGATAGCCAAGTGTCGGTCCCGTCTTATCGTCGGCGTTTAACCGATGTGCCTCATCGACGACGACCAGATCCCAGGGCGGAGCCTCAAGCATTCGTGCGAGGCGCTCTTGGCCTTTCGACATGCTTTTCTCGTTCTCGCTGGTCGATCCTCGGGAACCCGTCCGCAAAGTTTCAAGGGAAGCCACGACCTGGGGGTGGGTATGCCAAAAATCGGAAGACTTTGTGTCGGCTTCGCTGACATAGCGGGCCAGCCGTATATCGAACATGTCCTTGAGACGCTTCTGCCACTGCTCGACCAGCGATGCCGGGCAAATGATCAGAAGCCGCCGCACTTTCTCTTGAGCCAACAACGGCCACAAGATCAAACCCGCTTCAATGGTTTTTCCCAAGCCAACGTCATCCGCGACGAGCCACCGTGCCGGCCACGATTCCAGAACGCGGCGACAGACCCATAGTTGATGTGGCAGCAGAGCAATCCTGGATCGCGAAAAGACCCCCCACCGGTCATTTACCGATTGGATGGCCTCACCGAGCACACGGGCAACGACTGTCAGCGGAGGATCCCACTCGGCCCGCTCCAATGCTTGTAGCGTCGTGGTGACCTGTGCAAGCTCGTCGTGAAGACAGCGCTCCAGGCCGTGCTCGAACTGGACAACGACGGTCCGGCCGTCATCCACGACCACCTGGCCAATGCCATATTTCTTGCTCTGGACTGAGGAGCCGGTAGAGAACATTACGTCATTCACCTCCGCCATTCGGTTCTTCGCCGTCCTCAGTCCACAAGCCGTTATCCTCGTCATCTTCCTCCGGGCTGATCGCTCCACTAACGAATTCGGCCTGCAAATCCTTGTCCTCGGCAATGATCTGGAGCGGAATGTCGAAATCACCGTGAAATGTAGCCGCATCAGCGCAGTCCAGCTTATCGCACAGAAAGCCATGGATCGTGCTGGACCATTCCCACGCCCGCTGTCGGTTCAACAGTCCGTCGCAGCCCATCCTCTGGAGCATTCTGCGAACGCGCCCCACGGGAACATAGCAGTGACGATGAGCCAATGGGTTCTTTAGAACGCCATGTCGCATGAGTTCGCGAAGAATGAAGCACTGGCCCATGCCGAGCACACGCGATAAGGGCGGAGCCGAAATGCCTCCTCCTTGATGTACCGAACTCGCTTTGGTGTTTGAAACCTGCGTCAAGGAAAACGGGCTCTTGAATCGCTCAACCGCCAAGAACGCTTCGATGTAGTCATCGAGATGGCGCGACACCTGGTAGATGCCGACAAACTGCTTCATCCAGTGCAGGAATTCGCTCTCATCGATCTGGCGATCAAGAAAATCGTCGATCCAGGTCATCCAGCGGCCAGGATCGCGCTCGGAGGTCGCGATCATATCGAGCCTGCCATCGCGGTCGCACTGCCGCAAGAACTCGCGGTGCTGCCCGGCCACAGTACGCCCCATCGTGTGGGTCAATCCAAGCAGGAGGAGAATCGCCCAGTCCTTACGGCGTGCTTGCGCGTCTTCCCCATTTGCGAGAGACAGCAGGCGCCCATTCGGGAAAACCTGCCGCTCGTACTCCGCTACTCGCCAAGCGCGTTGTTCGTCCCACCATGCGAGGATAGCTCGGAGGCTCTGCTCTGCATTAACCGTTTGCTGGGCGCATAGGTGTGCGATTGCGGGTGCATCGGCCAGCCGAGAACCGAACGTGACGCCAACATCGGCGAGCAACCTGACGACATCCTCGCAAAGATCGGCGATTGGAGCTTCGGGGCGTGCGGGGTCGGCGGCAGCCAGCACGTCGCCTGGGTAAGCCGGCCCGCTTCCGCCCTTGCCGTAAACCCATGCCGCATCTTGTAGGCGTGCGATCCATGTCGCATCCCAGTGCAACTCCTGCTCGTCCGCGCATCCCCAACTGAACGGTATGAATGCAAGCTTCTGACGCGCGTTTTGTCTGAGCATTCCTGCCGATTCAGCAACCCACGCCTCGATGGCACGGCTTTCATCGCGTGTTACGGGCTGGGGATCGACAATTAATCGCAGCATCGGCGCCGGAAGATCCGCATCAAGTATCTTGTATTCGGACGAGCGGAGCCCGAATTCGCGCCATTCGACACGCCGTTGTGTCACGCGCAGCGCGGGTGGATCATAGCTGTTGCCCATCAGCTCCCGAAGTTGCTCAGGCGAATAACGCCGCGCGCTGAAGCTGAGGCTCAGTCGGCCAAGAGGCGGTGGGGCCAGCGATTCGAAAAAAGATTGCCAGTCGCTACGGCTGGCTTCTGGATCCGCTCCGAGGTACTCAGATGCCACGACCGGAACATCGGCAAACCACGTGCGTCGGCTGCGTTCAGCATACGGCTCGGCAACGAGCACCTCGGGTGCCGGCAAGAGCAAGAGGTTATTTTTGCTGTCCTTCGCCAGCACTTTTCGCACAAGGGCAGTCCGCTGCTTCTGCTTCGATCGAACCCAGGCGGTAAAATGAATGGCGATATCTATGTCCCGCGCGGCCGGTTCGTTTGGCAGGCAAGCCCACCACTTTTTTGCAAGCTCGTCAAGCTTAGGGGACGCGATATTCTTCAAATAGCCCGAACCGGAACTTAGCCGGAGGAAGCGATCAAACGACCACCGAATCACCTGAGATGCTTCCCCGATAAAAGGTTCAAGCAGGCTGCGGATCTCCTCTTCGTGCGCAACGATGTCCCAATCGGGCGGAAAGCGTTGTGCCTCATCACGGCACATCCACCCGCCCGCTTCCGTGGGGAGGCAAGGCAGTTTTGCCTTTCCCCATTTCTCGTCTGAGTCGAGCGCCGCCAGAGCTTCAAGCAATTCTGCCAGCGCGCGATCCTGACGGTCCTCGTCAAGCTGATCCATCCACCTTCCAATGGCCCCCTCCGCCCATTTTTCTTCAAGGTGGCCAGGCGACAGCTCGGCCAGGATGCGAAGGTCACGCAGGTACTTTGCGGCGCGGTCGCCGAGAATTGCACTACTGAAGGCGTCGTCGCCAAACAAGATCCGGTGCGATGTGCCGTCACGATCAAAGAGCTTTGTCATCGGCCGCGGCAAAGCGTAGGCTTGCTCAGGCCTTATGAAGGAAATTGGGCGATTGTTGCCCGCCGGCACTGGCAGGAAGGGGTGCCTCTTCAGGCAGGCAGCCACCGCCGTTCGGAAGTTGTCGCTTTTGAACCATGCGTCGAGCTCGCCGTTGTCGCTGAAACCGCCTGGAAGCGCGTCATATCCGCGGTTCCAATTGGAATTCTCCGGCCACGGAGCTTCAACCAGCCAACTCAAGAATCGCGCTAAAAGATCGGGGAGTTGATGCAGGATCTCTTCGTGCCATTCATTTCCTTCAATCTGCATCAGTTCTTGGCGGCTCACAACAAGCAGCCAATCGGCCTGCACGTGAAGGCCCATCGGGAACGTAACTCCGGTCGGCAGAAGCGCAAACGCCGATCCTCGATCGACTGGCCGCGGGTCGCCTTCTGAATCAATCTCGCAGAAGACGGCAACCTGCCTGTCGCGGCCAGCCTCTTCGTAAACACGCGGCTTGCCTTCGTCGGAAGGAGCCAACTGCCGGTGTTCCAGAAAGCGCGCAATTGCACCGTCCGACGGCTGATAGGTCTTTGAAAAAAGCGTCCATCTACGTGTTACCTCGCCATCCAAATCGCGAGAAGCGAGCTCCACGCGACTGCCGCTTCCGTCGGTAAACGGAACCTCTTCCCGCTCTAAGGCCCAGGTCCGGCCGCCCCATGTGAGGCTCTCGACGTTCTGCCACGCGAGGAGGGCCAGAAGAACGTCGTCCGTTCCGAGCAATCGGTCCAGATCGCACAGCGCTGGCGGAAGACCGGGCAACCGGCGGCACAACCGGAAGCGGCAGGTCATCCCGGCCGTCGGTGCTTCGATGTCGCTGCTCCACTCCGGCAAAACGGCGCCGAGCCAGTCGCGTTGGCGGTCGCCGTACCGCTCACCTTTCTTGGTCGATACCGTCAGGGAGAATCGCCACTTTGCGGAGGCGACCTCGACCCGCTCGAAACTATGGAACACCGACTTGAAGCCGATTCCCATGAATCCAACCGTACCCGCTCCCTTCGACGATACGCCCCGCGCGCAGAGCGATTCAACGTTTGGTTCGGAAAACGCCGATCCGTTATGCTCGAAAACGACAGATCCGTCGTCTGCGGGCACGACCTTGATCTGCGTGGCATGCACATCGACGGCGTTTTGAAGTAACTCGGCAACATACAGCCAAGGATGCGGAAAAGTCTGTTGAAGATCCCTGAGTGCGCCGTGCCCCTTGGGATCGCGGTAGAACTCACCGTTCTCGCGGCAGATCCTTTCGATCGCTTTTCGTTCATGGGGAGCAGCGCACATCGGGCCCTCGCAGCGGTCGTCAAAGTTCTTCTCGCTGGAAGTTGCCCTGAGTTAACCACGGGCGGCCCCGCGACGCAACTGCTTTGTGCTCGGCGAAAGCGTCCGCTTGCGGTCCAGGCACGGCGGGTTCTTGGCCGGACGGCCAGCTACTCCTCGAGGTATTGGGACTCGGCGAAGGCCGGCGCGTCGTCCTTGTGATACTTCTCATTCCACAACCGGCCCGTGATATGCACGACCGCGCTTATGAACTTCGCCTTTGGCGTCGTTCGACTGGGATTGATGGTCGGAACCCACAAGGTATTACAGAGGTCTTTGATCTTTTGAAGTTGGAACGTCAATCTCGTCAGCTTGTGCCGCGAATCGGGGAAGAGTGCCTTATGCGCACACTCGTTACGAATTTTTCGAATCTGATGCAAGTCGTCTCTGTGCCTCAGCCCTAGGATTCCGAGGCTATATGCCAGGTCGATCTTTGCGCTGAAGTCACGAAGCGGACCTTGGGGGCCAAATAGAGCTTCCGTCTCCGCACAATCCCGCAACCGGTCCCGAATAACGCTGGCGAGTGCCTCGTCACAGATTGCGGCCCCCACGATGATCGTGCTTCGGTCGGACTTTTCGTCGTATAATTCATCGACCGATGCCTTATAGCTCTTCGAATGTGCTTCGGCCTTCGCGTCGAACAGCTTTGGTTTCCGGGGCATCACAAAACCTCTTTAGACTCACGATTGCATAGACCATTATAATGGCAAAGGGCCGGGTCGAGGTCGGCCACCAGTTCGGCCGGGCGACGCGGCGACGATGCGGCGTGCGCTCGATTCAACTCCTCGATCGAGCCGCTCTTGTGGGCCGGTTGGCCCGTGAACGCTTCGTAGAGGACCAGCCCCAGCGAGTAGAGGTCGCTCTGGATCGCCGTCTCGCCGCGCGCCAATTGATCGGGCGCCATGTAGGCCGGCGTGCCGGCAATCGCGTCGACGCCACTGGCACTGTCCTCCAGGCGTGCCAGGCCGAAGTCGGTGATGCGCGCCTGGCCCCGGCCATCGATCATGACGTTGGCCGGCTTCAGATCGCAGTGCAACACCCCTTCTCGTGGGCCGCCGCCAGACCCGCGCAAAGCTGCTGGGCAATCTCGAGGCCCTTGTCCCTGGGCAAACGCCCGATGCGGTGCAGCAAACCTTTCAGGTCCTCGCCGTCGATGTACTCCATCGACAGAAAGTGCCGGCCATCCACCTCGTCGATGTCATAGACCCGGCAAACGTTGGGATGTGCGAGCTGCCGAGACAAGCGCACCTCGCTCACAAACAACTGAAAGCGCCTCGAACTCTCGGCGACGCCGCGCGGCAGGAACTTGACCGCCACCGGATGACCGAGCTTCAAGGCAATCGGCGCGATAGACCTCTCCCATGCCGCCGGAGGCCGGCGAGCGACACGATTGGGTAGCGGCCGGCGATTTTGGTTCCCGGCAGGAACCGGCCATGAGCGGACGAAGGGTTGTGATCGACCGTTGCCTCCGGCCCCGGCACGAGCACGCCGCCGCAGGCCGAGCAGAACTTGCTGTCAGCGTTGTTTTCGGCTGAGCAGGCGGAGCAGGTTTTCATGGGTCAAGCGCAACGATTCCGAGAATGGAGTGATTTTAGCAGAGCGGTTTCGAAATACTACCAGCGAGTCGCGGTTGAACGGCGAAAGGACCTGCCAGGGAAGTGGTTCACGGCAAAGGTCTCAAAACCCTCTGGGGTAGTACAGGACGCAGTTTGAATACTTGCGTCATTTCTCCGAAAGGGGGGGTAAGCGAGCGAGGTCTGCTTCTCCGCGCTTTGAGTTGCGCGTCTTCGGGCGCGAGTTGCGCATCTTCGCAAAAACGCGGCGTTACACACCGGAAACGGCGGCGATCGAGGCCCTCAGGCGCCGGTTGTCGCCGCGGGCGGAGCGGCGGCGGGCGGCTGTTTCGGTTTTTGCTGGGGCAGTTCGTCGGTGACCGTCGGCACTACCCAGACCTTCAACTCGGCTTCAATTTCGTGACCGAGATGGATGTTGACGGTGTACAACCCCAGTTCCTTCAGCGGCCCTTTGAGCCGCACCTGATCGGAAGTGACGGTGACCTCGCTCCGCTTCA